>Ga0163144_10006153_pt1 | contig 26546 bp, 13 predicted proteins | sample OliLak19BULKMAT1_FD_123175 | JGI IMG/M metagenome (GOLD analysis project Ga0163144, IMG submission 123175) | Freshwater microbial mat bacterial communities from Lake Vanda, McMurdo Dry Valleys, Antarctica - Oligotrophic Lake LV.19.BULKMAT1 | ecosystem: Environmental > Aquatic > Freshwater >...
TGCGGCTGACGGCCTTGCGCGGGGGCTTGCGGCAGCAGATGTCGGACTCACCCCTGTTGGACCACGTCGGCTTTACTCGACGGCTCGAAAAAGAATATCGAACAATGTGGAAAAACTGGTGCGCGGGGGACACGCCATGAATGCCTGCCGCCGGCCGGGCCCCCAGGAGCGACAACTCGCGTGGTAACTGTTGCCGAAGCACTGGCCCTGGGCACGCGCCATCACCAGTCCGGTCAATTGGCCGAGGCGGAGCGAATCTATCGCCAGATCCTGAGCGCCGACCCCGGCAATCCTGACGCGTTGCATCTGCTGGGCACGCTGGCCTTGCAGGCTAATCAATTTCCGGCGGCGATCGAGTTGATTGGCCAGGCCATCCGCGGCAATCGAACAGAACCGGCCTTCTACGCCAACCTTGCCGAGGCCTACCGTCACCACAAAATGCCACGCGAGGCCATCGACAGTTATCGCAAGGCGATCAAGCTGTGCGCCGACCTGCCCGAGGCGCAGGCCAAGTTGGCCATGTTGCTCGAGCGCGAGGGACAGCCCGCGGAGGCCGAAGCGGTGTTGCGTGAGGCGGTGCGTATGCGGCCCACCGACCAGCGCGCGCGGACTCAGCTCGGTCATCTCCTGCAATCGCAGAATCGGTGGAGTGATGCCGAGGCCTGCTTTCGCCGTGTATTGCGAGAGTCGCCTCTGAGCGCCGACGCGCATTTCAATCTGGGCACAGCACTGCAAGCGCAGGGCAAGGTCGACGACGCGGCTGCCTGCTATCGCGCGGCGCTTGCCATCCAGCCCGACCACGCCGATGCTCACAACAACCTGGGCACGATCCGGCAATTACGGGGCGATTTGCAGGAGGCATACGAGCACTTTAAGGCTTCGATCCAAGCGCGACCAGACGACGTCTCGGGACACGCCAACCTGGCCGCCAATCTGGAATCTCGCGACCTGCCGGGATTGGCCCTGGCGTGCCACATGCGCGTCGTTGAGCTCGACCCGGATAACATGACCGCGCGCAATACGCTGGGCCTGGCACTATTGGGGCTGGGGCGCAAGACAGAGGCGGAGGCCTGCTTCCGTGAATGCATCCACTTGCGACCCGATCACGCCGCGTCGCATCTGAATCTCGGCAATGCGCTGCAGATGCAGGGTAAGCTCGCGGCGGCGATGGACTGCATGGAAGCTGCGCTCGCGGTCGACCCGCAGAACGCCGACGCTTACAACAACATCGGCATGATTCGCAACGAGCAGGGTCTGCGCGACGAGGCGATCGCGGCCTGCCGCCGCGCGATCGAGCTCCGCCCAACCTACGCTCAGTCGTACAACAACCTGGCTGTCGCCCACGTCGCGCTGGGCCGCCTGGACGAGGCGATTGAGTATGCACGGAAATCATCCGAGCTCAGCCCAACCGAGACGCCGCAACACAGCAACCTGCTGTACATGGTCAACTATCATCCGGGCTGGGACGACGACCGGATCTTTGCCGAGCATCGTCAGTGGGGGCAGCGCTATGCCGACCCGCTCACGGCGCGCAGCGCGCCGCACTCGGTAGACCGCTTGCCCGAGCGGCGGCTGCGTCTCGGCTACGTCTCGGCCCATTTCATGGCCCACGCGGTAAATTTTTTCAGCGAGCCGATCCTGGCCTCGCACGACCACAGCCAGTTTGAGGTCTACTGCTACGCCAACCTCGACCACGAGGACGACACCACCGCGCGGCTGCGGACCTACGCCGACCATTGGCGCGATATCAGCCGGCTTTCCGACGATCGGACTGCGGCGCTGGTGCGAGAGGACCAGATCGACATCCTGGTCGACCTGACGGGACACATCGGCGGCAACCGGATGTATCTTTTCGCGCGCAAACCGGCGCCCGTTCAGGTCACTTACATCGGCTACCAGAACACCACCGGCATGGCGGCCATGGACTATCGGATCACCGACGAGTGGTCCGATCCGCCCGGCAAGACCGACCCGTATTACACCGAACAACTCGTCCGCCTGCCGCGGAGTTTCTTCTGCTATCAACCGTCGGACGACGCGCCGCCGGTCAATCCGCTGCCGGCAATCGAGCGCGGGTTTGTCACGTTCGGTTCGTTCAACAATTTTGCCAAGATCACGCCGAAAGTCCTGGACGCCTGGATCACGCTGCTGGAAACGGTGCCCAATTCGCGGCTGATCGTGCTGGCCAATGCGGCTCGGTCATTGATCGACGACCTGGCGCGGACCGTCGAGCGGCGCGGCATCGCCGGTGAACGCCTGACATTGGCCGACCGGCGACCTCGGCCCGAGTATCTGGAGCTGATCCGCCAGGCCGACATCGCGCTTGATCCCTTTCCGTTCAATGGCCACACGACGACCTGCGACGCGCTGTGGCAAGGCCTGCCGGTCGTCAGCCTGGCGGGGCACAACTACGTGTCACGATTCGGTTCGAGCGCGCTGGTGAGCCTGGGCCTGGAGGAACTGATCGCGCACTCCACCGAGGAGTATGTGCGCATTGCCGCCCGGTTGGCCGGCGACCTGCCGCGGCTGGCCAATTTGCGCACGACGATGCGCGCGAGAATGGCCGCTTCGCCGATCCTGGACTTTGCCGGCTTCACGCGGCATCTGGAGAGTGCCTACCGGCAGATGTGGCGCCAATGGTGTGCCGTGCACCCTGCCGACGTCACCCAGTCCGCCGTGCCCCCGACTCCAGTCATACCAGAGGCTTAACCTCGTGTCGGCAAGCGACGCTCTGCTGCATAGCGGTGAGAAACATCAGCAAGCCGGTCGGCTCGATTTGGCCGAGCAAATCTATCGGCAGGTGCTGGCTGCCGAGCCCAGCAATGCAAAGGCCTGGCATCTGCTTGCGATCTTGGCCATCGCCGGGGGAGCATTGCCCACCGCGGTTGAGCTCTTGACCGAGGCAATTCGCAGGGCGCCGCGTGAGGCCCTGTTCCACGCCACTCTTGGCGAGGCCTACCAGCGGCTGGGCGATACTGCACGGGCGCTGGCCAGCCTCCGCCAAGCGGCGAGCCTTCAGCCCGACCTTCCTGAGGTGCAAGTCAGCTTGGGGCTGCTATACCGGGCGGCCGGCGAGTGGCAACTGGCGGTCGCGTGCTTTGCCGAGCTGGTGCGGCTCTCGCCCGGCGTTGCCCAGGCTCGAGCCCTCTTGGGTCAGGCCCTCCTGAATCTGAGTCGCGTCGACGAGGCGGAACAAGAGTTTCGACAGGCCCTGTCGTTGGCGCCGCAGGACGCCCGCGCGCACTACAACCTGGCCACGGTTTTACAGTCACAAGGTCACGCGAGCGAGGCGGCCGAGAGCTATCAGACTGCGATCCGTCTCGACCCGACCGATGCCGAAGAGCACAACAATCTCGGTTCCGTGTTGCACATCCTCAACCGGGCCTCTGAGGCGGAGACTTATTATCGCCAGGCCGTTGCGCTCGATGCGAACCACGGTCCGGCGGCTTTCAACCTGGGCGCGCTGCTGGTCGACCAGCGCCGCTACGAGGAGGGCATCGGTTGGCTGCGCCGCGCCGCGTTGCTTTCGCCCGATCGGCCCGAGGTTTTCATGAGGCTCGCCGTGGCCCTGCATAAAGTGGACCTGCTGGACGAAGCGATCGTCCGTTGCCAGCGTGTGCTCGAGCTCGACCCCGCGGCCGCGGCGGCCCACAACACGCTCGCCAGTTGCCACCAATTGCTGGGCCGCCCCGACGAAGCGGTGCGGGCTTTTCGCGAAGCAGTGCGGCTGGCGCCCGAAAGCGCGGCGCTGCACAGTAACCTGCTGTATGCGCTCAACTACCTGCCCGACCTCTCTGCAACTGATGTCTTTACGGAGCACCGGCAATGGGCCGCGCGCCATGCTGATCCGCTGACCTCGGTCGCGGCTGAGCTTTCACCCCGATCCAATCACCAGCGGCTGCGGCTAGGCTATGTCTCAGCGCATTTCAAGGATCACGCGGTCAATTACTTTGTCGAGCCGATCCTAGCCGCACACGACCACGAGAGGTTCGAGGTGTTCTGCTACTCAAGCGCGCTGCGAACCGACGCAACCACTGAGCGACTGCGTGGCCACGCTGATCATTGGCGGGAGAGCCGCGATCTTGTCGACGAAGCTGCCGCCCAGGTCGTACGAGACGACCAGATCGACGTGCTGGTCGACCTCGATGGCCACATCGGTGGCAATCGGCTGACGATGTTTGCCCGCCGGCCGGCGCCCGTGCAAGCGACCTATATCGGCTACCAGAACACCACCGGCATGGCGGCCATGGACTATCGGATCACCGACGATTGGTCCGATCCGCCGGGCGAGACCGACTCGCTCCATATCGAACGACTGGTTCGTTTGCCCGACAGCTTCTTCTGTTATCAACCCTCGACCGACGCGCCGCCCATCACGGACGTGCCGGCGGTGACGCGCGGTTACGTTACGTTCGGCTCGTTTAATAATTTTGCCAAGATCACGCCGCAGGTGCTGGCGACCTGGGCCGAGTTATTGCACGCCGTGCCGACCGCGCGATTGACCATGCTGGTGCCCGTGACCGAGAGCTCACGGAGGTATTTGGAGGAGTCATTCGCCGCGCATGGCATTGCGCCAGAGCGAATCGAGCTGTGCCGCCGTCGCCCTCGCGGCGACTACCTGCACCTGATCAACCAGGTCGATGTGGCGCTCGACCCCTTTCCGTTCAATGGCCACACCACCACTTGCGACTGTCTGTGGCAGGGCGTGCCGGTCGTGACCTGGGCCGGCGAGACCTATGTGTCGCGCTTCGGCTCCAGTGCGCACCGCAGCCTGGGGCTGCTGGACCTGGTGGCCGACTCACGGGAGAATTACCTGACGATTGCCGCCGGGCTGGCCGGCGACGTCGACCGGCTGGTCGAATTGCGCGGCACGCTGCGAGATCGGATGGCGGCGTCGGTGCTGTTGGACCATGTGAGCTTCACGCGGGGGCTCGAAGACGCCTACCGGGCAATGCTCGAACGCGCGGGCAAGCACTTGTCAGCGTAGCTATTCGAGCCTCATATCCAGGAGCCGTCGTCGCGTGGACCAGGTCGCTCAACAACTTGACGCCGGGGTCGGACATCACAAGGCCGGGCGATTGGCCGAGGCCGAGGCCGCCTATCGGACGGTCCTGTCCGTGTTGCCCGATAACCCGCAGGCTCTGCACCTGCTGGGGCTCGTAACGCTGGCCAGCGGCAAGCCGGCCGAGGCAGAAACCTGTTTTCGACGCCTGGCCCAACTCGCTCCGCGAAATGCCCAGGTGCTCGCGGCGCTAGGTCAATCGTGTTGGCTGCAAGAAAAGGTCGCCGCCGCCGCCGAGGCCTTTGCCGCAGTGGTCAATATCACGCCCGACGATCCGCATGCCCACAACAATCTGGGCATCGCGCTGCGCGCCCTGGGCGATTCCGTCGCAGCCGAGCGCCATCATCGCCGTGCCATCCAGCTCGATCCACGACTGACCGCGGCCTACAACAACCTGGGCACGGACTTGGCCGAACAGGGTCGCGCGGCCGAGGCAATCGAGTGCTTCATGCACGCGATTCGCCGCGATGGGGCGTTTGTCCAGGCGCACGCCAACCTGGGCGAGTCGCTGGCCGAGCTGGGTCGCTTGGAAGAGGCGCTCGCTGCCACGCGCCGCGCGATCGAGCTTGCGCCGAGCGACCCACGACCGCGTTACAATCTCGCGGTTTACCTGCGCGGCATGGGGCAACTGGACGAAGCGATCGCGGCACACCGCGCGGCAGCAGCTCTCGACCCAACGGACGCATACCAGCAGTGCAATCTACTCTACACGCTCAACTTTCTCCCCGGCTTAGACCCGTCCACGGTCTTTGCCGAGCATCGCGATTGGGCCAAGCGACATGCCGACCCGCTCACGGTCGACGCACCGCCTCACACGATCGACCGCACGCCCGGTAGGCGGCTGCGAATCGGTTACGTTTCTCCGCATTTCACGGCCCACGCCGTCAACTTGTTCACGCAGCCAATCCTGGCCTCGCACGACCACGAACAGTTCGAGATCTTCTGCTATTTCAGCTTGCAGCGCGAGGACGCGATCACCGCACGGCTGCAGACCTACGCCGATCACTGGCGCCAAATCCATTCGCTCTCGGACCCACTCGTGGCCGAACTGGTGCGAAGCGACAAGATCGACATCCTGGTCGACCTGTCCGGACACGTACCGGGCAACCGCCTGCTGGTCTTTGCCCGGCGGCCGGCGCCCGTGCAGGTGACCTATATCGGCTATCAGAATACCACGGGCATGGCAGCGATGGACTACCGCCTGACTGACGAGTGGTCTGACCCACCTGGTGCGACGGACGCGTTCCACACAGAGAAGCTGGTCCGCCTGCCGGGCAGCTTTTTCTGCTACCGACCATCGCGCAATGCTCCTCCGGTCACTTCGCTGCCGGCATTGTCGAGCGGTTGCGTGACCTTTGGCTCGTTCAACTATTTCGCCAAGGTAACGCCCGAGGTGCTGGCCGTTTGGGCGAAGCTGCTCGCGACCGTCGAGAACTCGAAGCTGGTGATCCTGCCGCACCTGACGCGGTCATTGCACGCCGCAATCCCCAAGACCTTTGCGGCGCTGGGTGTGGATACAGCGCGCGTCCACGTCGTCGACCGCCTGCCCCGCGAGCAATACCTAGAGCTCATCGGCTTGGTGGATATCGCGCTCGATCCGTTTCCCTTCAATGGCCATACGACAACCTGCGACGCGCTGTGGCAGGGGGTGCCGGTCGTCACGCTGGCCGGCGCGACCTATGCCTCGCGATTTGGCTCCAGCGGTCACGTCAGCCTGGGGCTAGAGGAATTGATCGCCTTTAACCGCGACGAGTACCTGCACATTGCCGCAGGGTTGGCGCAGGACCTGGACCGCCTGTCGAGCATGCGGGCCACGCTGCGATACCGGATGGCCGAGTCGCGGCTGCTGGACTACGTCGGGTTTACCCGCAACCTGGAGACCGAATATCGGCGAATGTTCGACGCGTGCCAAACGAGGTAGGACCAAGCGTCCGGACTCACTCGTCGTCGGTCTCGATCTGCTCCTGCAGCTTGCACCAGCGCTCTTCGGCAGGGGTCAGCTCTTTGGCGATCGCCGTGATCTCTTCGTGCAATTTCATTGCCCGGGCGGCGTCGCTGGTTTGCAGCATCTCGGCGTTGAGCTCGCGCTTGCGGACGTCGAGCTTGGCGATCGTGCGCTCGACCGTCGTGAGCTCCTTGCGCAGGTCGCGCTGCTGCTGGGCGCGGGCCTTGCGATCTTCGGCCGAGTTGACCTTGAGCCTGGCCTTGCCCGGGGCGCTCTTGGCCGCCAGGTCGCGCTCGCCGTCTTCGATCTCCTTGTTGACGTAGTACAGGTAGGAGTCGTAGTCGCCGTGATAGTTGACGACCCGGCCGCCGCGCACCTCGACGATGCTGGTGGCGATGCGCTTCATGAAATGCCGGTCGTGGCTGGTGAAGACCACCGTGCCTTTGTAGTCGCAGAGCGCCTCGGCCAGCGCGTCGACCGATTCCACGTCCAAATGGTTGCCGGGCTCGTCCAGGACCAGCACGTTGTATTGGCTGAGCAACAACCCGGCCAGGCACAACCGGGCCCGCTCGCCTCCCGAGAGCACCGCGATCTTCTTCTGCACGTGTTCGCCGCGAAACAGAAACGCGCCGGCCAGGTCCAGAATTGCCTGGGTCTTGGTGCCGGGCGCTGCTCGATACTCCAGGTACTCGAGCACGGTCTGCTTTTCGTTCAAACTCGTGTACACGTGCTGGGCGTAGGTGCCGATCTCGCAGCCGTAACCCCAGCGGACCTGTCCGGCCAACGGTTCGAGCGAGGACACCAAGGTGCGCAGAAACGTAGTCTTGCCCTGGCCGTTGTCGCCCACGATCGCCACGCGCGAGCCGTGGTCAAACTCGACACGGACATCGCGCGCCACCTCGTACTCGGGATAACCGATCGCCAGGTCCACGCAGCGCAAGGCCGGACCGCTGCGCGGGTCGACCTGCGGCGCGCGGATGCGCACCGTCGGCTCGTCGCTCTCGATCTCGTTGAGTGTCAGCCGCTCGAGCTGCTTGGCCTTGCTCTTGGCCCGTGTGGCGGTGCTGGCCCGGGCCTTGTTCTTGTCGATGAACGTTTCCAGTTGCTTGCGCTTGGCCGACACAGCGGCATTCACTCGCTCTTCGTGCTCGCGGCGGTCGTGCTGGTACTCCAAGAAAGCGTCGATCGGCCCTGGGTACAGCGTGAGCTTGCCGCGCGAAAGGTCGAGCGTCTGGGTGCAGGTCGCGCCCAGAAACGCCCGATCGTGCGAGACGATCAGGCAGGCCTGGCGAAACTCGCGCAGGAAGTGCTCCAACAGAATCTGGGTCCGCAGGTCCAAGAAGTTCGTCGGCTCGTCCAACAGCAGCAGGTTCGGATCGTGCAGCAGCAGCCCGGCCAACTTGACGCGGGTCTGCCAACCGCCGGAGAGCTTGCTGACCGGACCTTCGAGGTAGTCCCCCTTGATCTCAAACTGACCTGCCACCTCGCCGCAGCGCCAATCGGGCTGGCCGCTGTCGCGCATCAGATAGCCCAACACGGTCTCGCCAGGCAGAAACGTGTCGTGCTGCTTCAGATAGCCCAGCCGCAGCCTGGGATGCATGACGACCTGGCCGCTGTCGAGCTCTTCCTCGCCCAGGATCACGCGGCAGAGCGTGGATTTGCCGGCGCCGTTGCGACCGACGAAGCCGACCTTGTGCGCGTCGGTTATTGTCACCTCGGCGCCGTCCAACAGCACCTGGTGACCGTAGCTCTTATGAGCGTCGACAACTTGCAACAAGACGGCCATGGCGGACGAAGGGGGAAACGGCGGCGCGCGAAATATGGCCGACTGGGGTGTCTAGGCGGGCTTTGGTATGACTCGGACGACTTCGGACAAAAATAGCCGGGTTGCCGCTCGGCGTAAAGGCCGATGCGGCTGCTATCTACTCAGATACAAATGCGACGACGCGACCTCGGCGCACTAGGGCCGAGGTCGCGTCGCACGCGGTTTCAACTGCGTCGCCCGGGTCAGATCACCGGCTCACGCGACACCAGATTCTCAGCGTAAACATCGCTTACTTCAGGATCTTCGCCGTGTCGGCGATGATGCTCTTGATCTCAGCGTCGGTCAACTCGCCCGCAGCCAGCGCGTGCGTGGCGGCGACCTTGCCGTTGCGATAGATCGTCACGGTGACTTCGGCTTCGGGGCTGATCTTGAACTCCGGCGGGCCGTTCTCATTGTCCTGGGGAACGACGACAGCGACGTTCTCCAGCTTGTTCTTGGCGGCCAGATTCTTCGCTTCGGCCTTCAAGGCGTCGACGTCCTTGCCGATCAGGTTCACAAACGACGACAGCTTCTGGTCGGCATTCTTGGCGACGTGCTTGTCCAATTCCTTGGTCAAGGCAGCCAACGAGGAGTCGGTCTTGCGAGCGAAGACCATGACGACCGGCTTGTTGCCCAACATGCAGCGATAGCAGAAGTTAGCGCCGACTTCGCGACCGTCGTTGACGGCGCCGCCGCACTTCTCGACGTCGAACGCGCCAACCAGGTCGCCCGGTTGCAGACCGCTCTTCAGTTCCGCGGCCTTCACGGCCGTCCCAGCCAACAACAGTACCGCCAAACACGTGGTGACGATGGCTTTCATCGTGCAAACTCCTCCTTAGGTCCTCAAGGATTGATCCGGCTAGACCCCAATGGTCGTCGCATTATACGTAGGCAATCCGCGAATGGTTTGTGAAAATCCGGTAAACGCGGAAAACTCTCGCTCGTGCCGCCCAAATTGCCCGCGGCCCAGGAGGCCTGCGCTGCGGCGCAAGGGGCGGCCGAGCCGGGCGTAAGGTAGGGCAGCGGTCCGCCCCGGGCAACGGCATTATTTTAAGCAGCGTCCCCTGGAAGGCAAACCAAATACCCGATGTCGGGGGTGTCAAAAACCGGCCCACAAATGATCGTTGCTGACGATGCTTTGCGATCGTTTTGCGGCACGGTCGCGGCGCCGCTAAGATAACCTCTCCTGCCAGTCACCCCCCCACGGAGAACCGCCTTGCGTATCCTCTGTTTCGTCGCCGTCCTCATGTTCACCTCCGCGCCCATCCTGTTGGCCCAGGACAACACGCTCAGCGAGGTCGAACGCGACGCCGGCTGGCAGCTTCTGTTCGACGGCCAGTCGCTCGCCGGCTGGACCACCAACACGGGCAAGCAAAGCGCCACAGGCGTCGACGAAAACGAAAACGCCATCAACCCGCACGGCTCAGGCGGGTACATGATGATTCACGAAAAGATGTGGCGTGACTTCGTGCTGGCTCTGGATTTCAAAATCTCCAAGGGCTGTAACAGCGGCATCTTTCTGCGCACGTTCCCGCTGACCCCGCGGCCGGGCAAGGACGTCGGCTTCAACGGCCTGGAGGTGGCGATCGACGACACCACCACGGCCGGCTATCACGACACCGGCGCGATCTACGACCTGGTCAAGCCGCGCAGCAACGCCATGCGGCCGGCCGGCGAGTGGAACCATCTGCAACTGACCTGCGACGGGCCGACGATCAAGGTGGAGGTCAACGGCATGCCGGTCAGCGAAATGAACCTGGATCAATGGACCGAGAAAAACAAGCGTCCCGACGGCAGCCCCCACAAGTTTGACGTCATTTATCGCGACCATCCACGGCACGGGTTTATTGGCCTGCAAGACCACGGCTCTAATTGCTGGTACAAGAACATCAAGCTGAAGCCGCTCGCCCGGTAGCGCGGAGGTAGCGTGGGGTCGGCCAGGGCAAGTACAATGGACCTGGCCACAAAAGTGAAACTTAAAAGTCGCCCGCCGACACACTCCCACCTTCGGCCGAGCCAGCTATGTTCTCCCCCGCCGCAATCCGTTTCCAGCGAAGATGGCTGCTCGCCTTGGCCTGCTACGTTGGAATGATCGCCCCGGCGACCGCCGAGGAACCTGGTGCCGGCGCGGTCGACTTCACCCGCGACATCCGCCCGATCTTTGCCGCCCGTTGCTATGCCTGCCACGGTCCGGAAAAGCAAGAGGGTGGTCTGCGCCTGAATGTGCGAGCCAGCGCTTACGCCGGCGGCGACTCGGGTCACAAGGCGATCGTGCCCGGCGACCTCTCGGCCAGCCGTCTTTGGCAATTGGTAAGCGGCGCGAACCCCGACGAGCGGATGCCCCCGGAGGGCGAAGGAGAGCCGCTCACTGCCGCCGAGTTGGACCTGGTCAGCCGCTGGATTCGCACCGGTGCGGCCTGGCCTCCTGACGTCGACACCGCCGGTGCGCAAGGCAACCATTGGGCCTGGCGCAAACCGGTGAAAGCCGCGTTGCCGGAAGTGCGCCAAGCCGACTGGCCCAAGCACGCGTTGGACTACTTTGTCTTGGGGCAAATGCAACAAGCCGGACTGGCGCCGGCGCCCGAGGCTGATCGTTACACCTTGGTGCGCCGTGTGCACCTGGACCTGATCGGTCTGCCGCCGACTCCGGCGGCCGTGGCGCAGTTTGTCGACGACGCACATCCCGAAGCTTATGCCCGGATGGTTGACCGCGTGTTGGCCGACCCGGCCTATGGCGAGCGCTGGGCCCGGGTTTGGCTGGATCTGGCCCGCTATGCCGACAGCAAAGGTTACGGCTCGGATCCGCTGCGCGTGATTTGGCGCTACCGCGATTGGGTGATCGAGGCTTTCAATCGCAACCTACCCTACAACCAGTTCACAATCGAGCAACTGGCCGGCGACCTGCTGCCCAACCCCACGCCCGACCAGTTGCTGGCCACGGCCTTTCATCGCAACACGATGGCCAACGACGAGGGGGGCACCGACGACGAAGAGTTTCGCGTGGCCGCGGTGAAAGATCGCATCGAGACCACGATGCAGGTCTGGATGGGCCTGACGATGGGCTGCGCCAAGTGCCACAGCCACAAGTTCGACCCGATCACGCAGCGCGAGTACTACCAGGGCTACGCCTTCTTCAATCAGACCGAGGACGCCGACCGCGGCGACGAAGAGCCGCGTCTGAAAACCCCCTCGTCGATTCAGGCACAGCAGATCTCCGACCGGCAGGCCCAGATCGCCGCGATTCAGCAGCAGATTGCCACGCCGCCGGCGAATCTCGACGCCGAGGTTTCCGCCTGGGAGCAACAGCACGCGGCCGAACAGGCGCGCTGGCAGGTCATCACGCCGACGTCGGTGAAGAGCGCGGCCGGTACCAAGTTCAACACCCTGCCCGACGGCTCTTTGCTCGCAAGCGGCTTAGCAGGTGAAACCGACACGGTCGAAGTAACCTTGGAAGTCAACCACCCGCACGTCACGGGCCTGCGACTGGAGGTCCTGCCGGACGACGCACTGCCCGCGCGGGGGCCCGGCCAGGCCGGAGGCAACTTTGTACTCAGCGAGCTCGCGCTGGCAAGCGCGCCGGCTGGTCCACCGTCGACCGCCCGTTACGTGCGCGTCGAGCTGCCGGGCGACAACCGCATCCTGGCCTTGGCCGAGGTGCAGGTCTTCGCAGGCAACGAGAACATCGCCCCCCAGGGCAAGGCCTCGCAGTCGAGCACGGCGTTTCAAGGTCCCGCGGAGTTGGCCGTCGACGGCCGCACCGACGGTGATTTTGACAACAAGTCAGTCACGCACACGGCCGAGGAGAAGAGCCCTTGGTGGGAAGTCGACCTGGGCAAGGCAACCACCATCGATCGGGTCGTGCTCTGGAACCGCACCGACAACGACCTGCAATCGCGACTGAAAGACTGCCGCGTCGTTGTGCTGGACGAAACCCGGCAGGTCCTCTGGCAACAGACAACAGCCGAAGCGCCTCGCGCGGAACTGGAACTGAGCCTGACCGCGCCGACCAAGGTCGATTTGAAGGGCGCCAGCGCCGACTTTGAGCAGGCCAGCTTTCCGGCGTCCGCGGCCATCGATGGCGACGTGACCGCCAAGAGCGGCTGGGCGATTACACCGGAAGTGGGCCGCGCACACCAGGCGGTTTTCGCCACGAGCAAACCGCTGACCGCGGGCGCTGCGACAAAAATGACCGTCACGCTCATCATGGCCCATGGCGGACGCCACACCTTGGGGCGGTTTCGCCTGGCGGTGACGGGTGAAAGCGTGCCCCCGCCCGCGCTGCTGCAAGCGATCGATCAGATCCTGGCGACCTCGGCCGCCAACCGCAGCGAGGCCGATCGCAGCGCGCTGACCGCTTATTTCTGGAGCCAATCGCCAACCGTGCTGGCCGCCAGGTCGCAGATCGCGGCAATTGAAGAGCAGATCAAGAAGCTCGAAAGCGAGGTCTCGGCCACGCCGGTCTTGCGCGAGCTGGCCACCGACAAGCGGCGCGAAACCCGCACGATGATCAAAGGCAACTATTTGGCCCCGGGTGACGTGGTCGAACCGGCCGTGCCGGCCGCCTTTCATCCATTGCCCCAGGGCGCGCCAGTCAATCGGCTGGGCCTGGCTCGTTGGCTGGTCGATGCCGATAACCCGCTGACGGCCCGGGTCGCGGTCAATCGAATGTGGGCCCAGTTGTTTGGCGTCGGGCTGGTGGCGACCGAAGAAGATTTTGGCACGCAGGGTCTGCCGCCGACACATCCGGAAGTCCTCGATTGGCTGGCGGTCGAGTTTCGCACCAGCGGTTGGGACATGAAGGACCTGCTCAAGCAGATCGTCATGTCGGCGACCTATCGGCAGTCGAGCACGCCCGGGCCTGCGGCACTGGAGCGCGATCCTCCCAACCGGTACCTGTCGCGCGGGCCGCGCGCCCGGCTCGAAGCCGAGATGGTGCGCGACCAAGCGCTGGCGATCGCCGGCCTGCTGAGCCGCACGCAGGGCGGACCTTCGGTCTATCCGCCGCAACCGCCCAACCTGTGGCGCGCGGCCTTCAACGGTCAACGCACCTGGGCCACCAGCGAGGGCGACGATCGTTACCGCCGTGGGCTCTATACCTACTGGCGCCGCACGGTGCCCTATCCCTCGATGGCAGCTTTTGACGCACCCAGCCGTGAGATCTGCACGCTGCGGCGCATCTCAACCAACACGCCCCTGCAAGCCTTTGTCACGCTCAATGATCCGGTCTATATCGAAGCGGCGCAGGCCCTGGCGCGGCGCCTAGTTGCTGAAGGGGGCGCGACAGCCGACGATCGCGCGGCCTATGGGTTGCTTCTGGCGCTGTCCCGGCCTGCCCAAAGCGAGCAGGTCGCACCGCTGGTGGCCCTGTACCAGGCGACCCTCGAAGAGTATCGCAAAGACCCGGCTGCGGCGGCGCAAATGTCGACCGAGCCACTAGGTCCGCTGCCGACAGGTTACGACCCGGCCGAGCTGGCATCTTGGACCGTGGTGGCCAACGTGATTCTGAACCTCGACGGCGTGTTGACCAAGCGCTAAATGAGCGCGGGAGCGACCAAGCATGAACCTACATCAGCAACACGTTCGGGCCCTGACGCGGCGGCACTTCTTCAAGCAGTGCCAGTTGGGCCTGGGATCGATGGCACTGGGCGGCCTGCTCGCGCGCGAATCTGGCGCGGCATCTTCCGCGGCACCGGGTCCGCTGACGACCAAGGCGCCGCATTTTGCCCCCCGGGCCAAGAACGTGATCTACCTGCACATGTCCGGCTCGCCGCCGCAGCAGGAACTGTTCGACTGGAAGCCAAAGCTGGTCGAGCACAACATGCAGCCCTGCCCTGACTCACTGTTGGCCAATCAGAAGTTCGCCTTCATCAAGGGTCACCCCAAGCTGCTGGGCACGCCCTACAAGTTCGCCCAGCACGGTCAGAGCGGGGCCTGGATTTCTGAGTTGTTGCCGCACACGGCGTCGATGGTCGACGACATCGCGATCATTCGCTCGATGCACACCGACCAGTTCAACCACGCTCCGGCCGAGCTGTTTTTGCACACGGGCAACGCCCGGGCCGGCAATGCCTCGATAGGTTCGTGGGTCACCTATGGCCTGGGGTCCGAGAATCAGGACCTGCCCGGCTTCGTCGTGTTGTTGAGCGGCGGCACCGACCCCAGCGGCGGCAAGAGCGTCTGGGGCAGCGGCTTCTTGCCCTCGGTGTATCAGGGCGTGCAGTGCCGCAGCGAGGGCGAACCAATCCTGTACGTCTCCGACCCCAAAGGCATGTCGCGCGGCGTGCGACGGCGCAGCCTGGACGCGCTCAAGACCTTAAACGAATTTGAACTGGCCCAGTTCGGCGATCCCGAAACGCTGACCCGCATCGAACAGTATGAGCTGGCCTATCGCATGCAGCTCTCGGTGCCCGGCGTGATGGACATCTCGCAAGAACCCAAGCAGGTGCTGGAAGCCTACGGGGCGCAGCCGGGCGCCGGATCTTTTGCCAACAACTGCCTGCAGGCCCGGCGGCTAGTGGAGCAAGGCGTGCGTTACGTGCAACTGTTTGACTGGGGCTGGGACATTCACGGCACCGGCAAGGGCGACGACATCGTCACGGCCCTGCCAAAGAAGTGCCTGGAGGTCGACCGCCCCGTGGCCGCGCTGGTCAAGGATCTGAAAGCGCGCGGACTGCTGGACGAGACTCTGGTGGTCTGGGGCGGCGAGTTTGGCCGCACGCCGATGAACGAAGAACGAGCGGGCTCAAAGTTCCTGGGTCGCGACCACCATCCGCACTGCTTCAGCCTGTGGATGGCCGGCGGCGGCGTGAAACCGGGGCTGGTCTTTGGCGAGACCGACGACTTCAGTTACTACATCACCAAAGACAAGGTGCCGGTGGCTGATCTGCAAGCCACGATCTTGCACCTGGTGGGGCTCGACCCGCACCAGCTCAGCTATAAGTATCAGGGACTGGCCCAGCGGCTGATCGGCCCGACCGACGCCCCGCGCGTGCGGCACGAATTGTTGGCATAGGCCTTACACCAGCTTTGCCGCCGAGTGCTAGCAACCGGTCGGCAGGCAATTGAAACAGATGTTTGAATCTCTTATATCAAACACCCTTCCGACTGCACACTACGGGCATTTTGGCTCCTAGCAACCCATCTCAGGCCGTGACGGGTGAAGGCCTAACCGGGAAGCCATATAGGTTCCGACGGCCGATTCGGCTATGATCTGCCAGCTAGTTTCACTGCCATCGCCCGCCGCATCTCGCTTGGTCGCGCGAATACCCCTACCTACGGAGAGGACCCATCATGATCGTTCGTTGGACCGTCGTTGTTTGCCTGGCGCTGGTCGCCGCCGAAGTGCGTGCCCAAGAGCGGGTCGCCCCGGCCGGCAATCTGAAGAGCACTCGCGACAAGGCAAGCTACAGCTTCGGCATGATGATCGGCACGAATCTGAAGCGGCAGGGCGTGGACGTCGACATCGACCTGCTGGTGCAGGGTCTCAAAGAAGCCTCGGCCGGTGGCAAGCTGCAACTGACCGAACAGCAGGCGGGCGAAGCGATCCAGGCCTTTGAGAAGGAAATGTCGGCCAAGAAGGCCCAGGAGTCGAAGGACTTTCTGGTCGCCAACAAGAAGAAGCCGGGCGTGAAGACCACGGCCAGCGGCCTGCAATACAAGGTGATCAAGCCGGGCAAGGGTGGCCCGAAGCCGACGGCAAACGACTCGGTGACCGTGACTTATCGCGGCACGTTCATCAATGGCGACGAGTTTGATAGCTCCGCAGGCAAGCCGTTCACGATCGGCGTCGGCCAGGTGATCGCCGGCTGGCAGGAGGCGCTGCAACTGATGGACGTCGGCTCCAAGTGGCAATTGTTCGTGCCCTCGGAACTGGCTTACGGCGAGCAAGGTCAACCGCCGATCGGTCCGAACACGACCCTGGTCTTCGAGATCGAGCTGATGCAGATCGCCAAGGCGCCTCCGGCGGCGGCAGGCAAGAAGGCCTTGCCGAAGTTGGAATAAGTTCGCTGGAATAGACGCACAGCGCGACTATTGCGCGGCGGGTTCCGCAGCTGGCTTTGCCAGGTCGACGAGTGGAATTTCGACCGTGCGGATGCGTCCCGACGATTCGACATCGAGCGCCAGATTGCCCTGGGCTTCGGCCGCTACGCGCCGCAGCACATCGCCATCGATCGCGTTTTGACCTGCTGCGCGATAGATACGTTCTCCGACGCGGATACCGGCCTGATCGGCTGCCGAACCGGGAATCACGCGGTTGACTGTCACCGAGGTTGGCTCGGCATCGTCGGACTGCCACGACAGGCCCAGCCGAGCCGGCGACCCGACGAGGTTGAGCGTGACCGCGACTGGCTCGTTTGCGCCCGATCGCTCGAGCGTGGCATTCACAGGATTTTGCGCGGCGAGCACCAGATTGCGAAAGTTCGCGGCGTCGCCGACCTGCTGATCGGCAAACGTGAGGAAGCGATCACCGGCTTTCACGCCTGCTTTGTCGGCGGCCGAGTTGGGAGTCACCGCGGTGACAACGATCTTGCCGTCTTTTTCGGCCTTTTCGTCCCAGCGGACGCCCAGCCGTCCGGGCACCGGCGGCAGCGCACGTTCGCGATTCTGCCGTACGGCATCCGACTCGCTGCGCGCCGCCGAGCGGAACCCGCCCAAGGTTGGCGTCTCGGCCAGCTCGTCCACGATCCCAAAGAGCAACTGCGCCGTCTGTTTCAAACCCTCGACGTTAATCCGCTCCGGATCGTCGCTCGGCCGGTGGTAGTCGGGATGCTTGCCGGTGTGCAGCATCAAGAAGGGAACGTTGCGCGAGTAGAACGAATGGTGGTCGCTGTCCGGGCGGATATCCCAGGTAAATTCCAGTTTCAGCGCCGGCACGTCGTTTTGCCGACTGATCAGTTTACGCAGGCCCGGACTGGTGCGCGTGCCGTAGATCTCCAGGCGGTCGCCGCGCATGCGGCCGATCATGTCGGCGTTGATCATCATCGCCACGCGCGACAGCGGCAGCGTGGGATTCTCGACCCAATGTTTGGAACCTAGCAAACCTTTCTCTTCGCCATCCCAAAACGCGAACAGAATCGAGCGTTTGGGTGGCTCGGGCAGGCGGCAAACGGCTTCGATCACTTCCAGCAAGCCGGCAACGCCGCTGGCGTTGTCGTCCGCGCCGTTGTGGATCAGGCCGATGGGACCGTAGCTATTGCGATTGGAGCCGTAGCCGACATGGTCGTAGTGGGCGCTGACCACGATGACCTGGTCCTTGAGCGCGGGGTCGCGGCCTTCGACCAACGTGAGGATATTGCGAAACTCGCCAAACGGCTGATAGAAGCTCTCCTTGGCGGCCGCCCCCTTCAGACCGAGCTTCTTGAGCCGCTCGGTGATGTAGATGCCGGCGGCCCGGCTGCCGCGACTGCCCGCCTCGCGCCCTTCGAAGGTGTCGTCGGCCAGGGCGTTGACGAAGTCCTTGACCTCGTCGGCGGTGATCGAGGCCATCGCAGTCGCTTTCGCCTCGGCCTCAGTGGACAAGGCGTGGTCGGCCGAGCAGAACCAGGAGATTGTCACGAGCAGGAACAGGTGTGAACGGAGCATGGGGAGTCGGCTCAAAGTGGGTTGGTCGCTAAGGTGGGTTCCGTCTCGCTCGGTCCGGATGCGACGGGCCTAAAAGGTACTATAGCCTACGCAAAGGTCCGGCGTTTGAAGCCTTCATTCCGCGGCCCGCCAAGGCGACGGCGGGAGAAACCCGGCCTTTCCGATCCGGCCCTAGTCGATCCCGCGGGGTTGCTGGTACATTGGTCGGCGGTTCGCACAAGCGGCCTCGCCCAAGGTTGGCGGGGCCTGGCCGATTCAGTCAAGGATTTGGCACAGAAGGATTTGGCACAGGCGGTGACGACAATTCTGACGAGAAATCTGGGCTCCCCACGAGCGATTTAGTTGCCCCCTTTGGCCTGTTAGATCAAGTCCGCCCGCCTGTTATGACATCGAACATTCGCAAGCTGCTGGTCGCGAATCGCAGCGAGATCGCGATTCGCGTGTTCCGCACCGCCCACGAGTTGGGCATCCGCACCGTCGCGGTCTACTCGCACGAAGACCGCTACGCCCTGCACCGATTCAAGGCCGACGAGGCCTACCAGATCGGCAAGGCCGGAGAGCCGATCCGAACGTATCTGGACATCGACGCGATCGTCAGCGCAGCCAAGCAGCATGAGGTCGACGCCATTCATCCTGGTTACGGCTTCTTGTCCGAGAATCCCGCCCTGGCCAGAGCTTGTCGCGACGCGGGCGTGATCTTCTGCGGTCCGTCGCCGGAGATACTGGAACAGCTCGGCGACAAGATCGCGGCCCGCGGCATTGCCAGGCAGGCCGGCGTGCCGATCTTGTCTGGTTCGAGCGCGCCGCTGACCACCGGCCCCGAGGCCGAGAAACTGGCCGAGTCGCTGGGCTATCCGGTTTTGCTAAAGGCCGCCAAGGGTGGTGGCGGGCGCGGCATGCGGGTGGTCAATCAGCCGTCGGAGTTGGCGCCCGCACTGGAGCAGGCTCAGCGCGAAGCCTTGGCCGCATTTGGCAGCGCGGACGTGTTCCTGGAAAAATTCATCCTTCGTCCGCGGCACATTGAAGTGCAATTGCTGGGCGACAAGCACGGCAACCTGGTGCACTTGTACGAGCGGGACTGCTCGGTGCAGCGCCGCTATCAGAAGGTCGTGGAGATCGCGCCGGCGGTAAGCCTGGACGTCAAACTGCGCGACGAGATCTGCGAATCGGCCTTGAAGATCGGCCGCGCCGTGAACTATGAGAACGCCGGCACGGTCGAGTTTCTGGTCGACGCCGACACGGGCAAGTTTTTCTTCATCGAGGTCAACCCGCGCATCCAGGTCGAGCACACCGTGACCGAGCAGGTCACGGGCGTGGACATTGTCAAGTCGCAGATCCTGGTGGCCGAGGGGCGCCCGCTCTCCGATCCCGAGGTGGGGCTGGGCTCGCAGGACAAGGTTCGCACCTACGGCTATGCCCTACAGTGCCGAGTGACGACCGAGGATCCTGAGAATCGGTTTCTGCCGGACTACGGCCGCATCGCACATTATCGCTCGGCCGGCGGCATGGGCGTGCGGCTGGACGCGGGCACGGCGTTCTCCGGCGCCATGGTCACGCCGTTTTACGACTCGCTGTTGGTCAAGGTCACGGCCTGGGCGCCGCGGTTTACCGACGCGGCACGGCGGATGGAGCGCGGGCTGAGCGAGTTTCGCATCCGCGGCGTGAAGACCAATATCCCGTTTCTGATCAACCTGGTCACCAACCCCAAGTTTGTCGCCGGTGGCTTCACGACCAAGTTCATCGACGAAACGCCGGAGCTGTTTGACCTGGCCCAGCGACAGGATCGAGCCACCAAGCTCCTGACCTACCTGTCAGAAGTGATCGTCAACGGCCATACGCTGGTCAAAAAACGTCCGGTCAAGATTCGCCGTGAGGCCGCTCCGTTGCCTGAGTTGGATCGCAAGCAGCCGATTCCCGACGGCACGCGGCAAAAGCTGCAACAACTCGGACCGGAGAAATTCTGCCAGTGGGTCCGCGAGCAGAAGCACTTATTGATCACTGACACGACGTTTCGCGACGCACATCAGTCGCTGCTCGCCACGCGGGTGCGGACCTACGACATGCTGGCCATCGCCGAGGCCTACGCTCGGCTTTGCCCCAACATGTTCTCGATCGAGATGTGGGGTGGCGCGACGTTTGACACGGCGATGCGATTTTTGCGCGAGTGCCCCTGGCAGCGGATGGCCGATCTGCGCGAGCGAATTCCCAACATCCTGTTTCAGATGTTGTTTCGCGCCTCAAACGCCTTGGGCTATTCCAACTATCCCGACAACGTCGTTAAGGCGTTTGTGCAGGAGTCTGCCCAGGCGGGCATGGACCTGTTTCGCATCTTCGATTCGCTCAACTGGGCGCCCAACATGAAGGTGGCGATGGACGCCGTGTTGGGAACCGGCGCGCTCTGCGAAGCGGCCATTTGTTACACGGGCGACATCCTCGACCCCAATCGCACCAAGTACGACCTGAAGTACTACGTCAATCTAGCCAAAGAGCTGGAGAAGATGGGCGCGCATATCCTGGCCATCAAGGACATGGCCGGACTGTGCAAACCCTACGCCGCAGAAAAGCTGGTCAAGGCGCTCAAGCAGGAGATCGGCATTCCGATCCACTTCCACACGCACGACACCAGCGGCGTGCAGGCCGCGGCCATCGTCAAGGCGGCCGAAGCGGGCTTGGACATCGCCGACGGGGCGGTCGCCTCGATGTCGGGGCTGACTTCGCAGCCGAATCTGAATTCCGTGGTCGAATCGCTCCGCTTCACGCCGCACGACACGGGTCTGAGCTTTGACGCCATGCAGTCGCTCTCCTGGTATTGGGAAGCGGCCCGCGAGTTTTACTCGCCGTTCGAAACCGGCATGATGGCCAGCACCGCCGACGTCTATACCAACGAGATTCCCGGCGGGCAGTACACCAACTTGTATCAGCAAGCCCAGTCGTTGGGCCTGGTCTCGCAGTGGCCGGCGATCTGCCGGATGTATGCCGACGTGAACCAGCTCTTTGGCGACATCGTCAAGGTTACGCCCAGCTCGAAGGCCGTCGGCGACATGGCCTTGTTCCTGATCACCAACAATCTGACGGTGACCGACGTGCTGGACTCGAAGCGCGAGCTGGCATTCCCGGCCTCGGTGGTCGACCTGTTGTCGGGCCGCATGGGCCAACCGCCCGGGGGCTGGCCGCCGGCCGTCCAGAAACGAATTCTCCGCGGAGAGAAACCGCTCGAAGGTCGCCCCGGCGCGCAGTTGGCGCCGGCCGACTTCAAGGCCGTGACCGCCGAGCTAGAGGCCAAGATCGGTCGCCCGCCCACCAAGCAGGAAGTGCTTTCCTATCTGGTGTATCCCAAGGTCTTTACCGAGTTTGTCGCACACCAGGAGTCGCTCGGTGACGTGGGCGTGCTGCCAACCGATGTCTTCTTCTACGGCCTCGACTCCGGCCAGGAAGTGGCCGTGGACATCGAGCCGGGCAAGACCCTGATCGTGAAGTTCCTGACCGTCGGCGATCCGCATCCCGACGGCCGCCGAACCGTCTTCTTCGAGCTCAATGGCCAGCCGCGCAGCATCAATGTTCGCGACAATTCGCTCGAACCGGAAGAGAAGCACCGGGTCAAGGCCGACGCGTCCGATCCGTTGCAGGTCGGTGCGCCGATGCCGGGCCTGGTCGTGACCGTCTCAGTCAAGCAGGGCGACGTCGTGCCCGTCGGCCAAAAGCTGCTGTCGCTCGAAGCGATGAAGATGGAGACCACGCTCTACGCCGAACTCGGCGGCAAGGTTGCCGAGCTATTGGTCAAGCCAGGCACGCAGGTCGACACCAACGACCTGTTGATTCGCTTCGAGGCCCAGTAGGTTCGACGACCAACAGTGCCGCGGGGCAGTTTACGGGCAGTCGCGCGAGCACTCCGGCGAATCGCTTAACCCACGACAGCTGCCAGCGGCAAATGGACCCAGTCGGGTCGGTTGTTGAGCTCGTAGCGCAGCTCGTAGATCGCTTTCTCCAGCAGGCACGCGTCGAGCAAGCTGGCGAACTCCTCATCGCTAGTCGGCACGAACGGCGCTCGGCCGACCGCAAGGCGATAGGCGCGCAGAAACGACGTGCTGGTCCAGAAGTACCAGGCAGCCATCAGCCGGTCGACCCGATCGCTGTTTGCGGAGTCGGCCGCCTTCGCGCGGACGGCGGCCGCACAGCTCGCGTAATGAAACGAACGAATCATGCCCGCCACGTCCCGCAGTGCCAGATTCTTCTTTCGCCGTTCCGCCAGTGGTCGGGCCGGCTCCCCTTCGAAGTCGATGATGTAAAAGTCACCGTCGCCGACCAAAACTTGTCCCAGATGGTAGTCGCCGTGGCAGCGGATCTTTTGCACCGCGAATCCTTCGTTCGCAAAGCCGTCGAAGCGGGCCAGCAGTGTCGCCTCCAGTTCGGCCGCGGCCGCGGCACGCGCGGTCATTGCGGCGGGTAGCTGTGCGGCTTGCTTCCTCAGCAGTGCCATGGTTTCGGCGACCAACGCTCGAGAGTTTTTGCAGAATTCCGCGAGGTCCGCGGGCGCGAATGGCTCCGGCTCAAACTCGGGCGCTCCGCCAGCTAAGGCCAGGTGCATTCCAGCGGTGCGCTCGCCGAGCGTGGCCGACTCAGCGATAAACGGCCCGAGCGATGCCTCGACGTTTTCAGGCAAGGCCTCGGCCGCGGCCGCCACCAGCGTGCGGCCCGTGGCGATCGTCGCGGCAAGCGGTATAACGTCGGCGGACTCTGCGCCCGAGAGCAATTGGTCCAGCCGCGCCAGCGTGTATTGCCAGGCGTCGCCCTGGTTGGGCACAAAGACTTGCAACATGGCGACGGCCCAGGGCTCCTCGCCGGGGCGTCGATACTCGATCGCGCCGACCAGCGCCGGAACGCGATCAAAATGCTGCCGAGCCAGGTGCGCGCTCAGCTCCAGGTCGGGACTCAGCCCGGTTTCCAACCGGCGAAACAGCTTCATGATTAACCGGTCGCCGAAGATGACCGAGCTGTTGCTTTGCTCGGCGCAAGACAGCCGCGGCTCCAGCGATCGACGTCGCTCGCTCTCGGGGTCGACGCATCCTTGAGCGCCCCAGGCGACCAGCTCGCCGTGATCGCCCGACCAGCTGGCACCGCTGGCGAACGCCGTGAGCAGTGCTTCGCAGAAACCTCGCTCGACCAGCGCGTCGACCAGGGCCGCCGTCTCGCCCGCATCGCTAAACTCCACTCGGGCCCACAGCTCTGCCGGCTGCTCGGCCAGCAGGTATTCGGCCCGCTCGCGCCGCACGATGGCCAACAGCAGTTGATAGGTTTCGCTGGGCCCCTCGACGAACTGCACTTCGACCAACGTCAACAGCACGTCGACGGGCAGGCGAAAGGCCTCGCAGATGCGCAGGGCGCGGATCGCGCGAGTTTTTGATCCGAACCAGCGCCGCTTGACGATTTCGCCGGTCAACACCCGCTCGAGCTGGCCAATTGCCTCCGGCGAGAGCAGGTCGTGCGCCGTGCTCAGGCGGTCGAGCACGATGGTCGGCGTTGTGCCGGGCGTGCTGCGGCGTTCTTCCATCATTCCTCCTTGCGTGCCGCCCTTCGAAGGGCGAATGAAGCTCGCGGTGCATTCGCAGTCGGCCGAGCGTTGATCGCTAAGGCCGGCTTAGCTCTGGCGAACGAGCAAAACGTGTGCCGGCGTCGCTGCCGGGTCGAGCTTCACAAAGTTTCGCGGACCTTGCCAGTCAAACTTCCCGTCGGAAAGCGCGTCGACGACGTGATATGCCTTGCCAGGATCGATGCCCAGCTCGGCCAACGGCAGCTCGACGTGGCCCCACTGCGGTTGCTGGAAGTCCAAATTGACGACCATCACCAACAGGTTACCGCTGGCCGGGCAATGCTTGCTATAGCAAATCAGTTGCTCGTTGTCGGTCGGGTGAAAGCGGAGCGAACCGTTCGACTGCAGGGCCGGGTTCTCGCGTCGTGCTCGGTTCAGGCGAGTGATGGCGTCGGTCAGATTGCCAGGCATGTCGAAGTTCCAATGCCGCAGCTGGTACTTCTCGCTGTTCAGATACTCCTCGCTGCCCGGCTTGAGCGGCAAGTGGTCGAGGTTCTCATAGGCCGGACCATAAATGCCGTAGTTGCCGCTCAAGGTGCCGGCCAGCACCAGCCGCGCAATGAACGCCGCCCGATTGCCGCTCTGCAAATGCGGCGGCAAGATGTCGGGCGTGTTGGGCCAGAAGTTCGGTCGAAAGAATTCGGAAACCGGCTCGGCGGTCAGCTCGGTCAGATACTCGGTAAACTCGGCTTTCGTGTTCCGCCAGGTGAAATAGGTATACGACTGCGAGAAGCCCAACTTGGCCAGGCGATACATGATCTTGGGCCGCGTGAAGGCTTCGGCCAGGAAGATCGCCTCGGGAAACTCAGCCTTCACCTCAGAGATCAGAAACTCCCAGAAGGCCAGCGCCTTCGTGTGCGGATTGTCGACCCGAAAGATCCGCACGCCCTGCCGGGCCCAATACAGCACGACGTCGGTCAGCTTTTGCCACAGCCCTCGCCAGTCGCTGCTTTCGAAGTCGAAGGGATAAATGTCCTGGTATTTCTTCGGCGGATTCTCGGCATATTGAATCGTGCCGTCCGGCCGATGCTTGAACCAGTCGGGATGCTCCTTCACATAGGGATGTTCCGGCGCGCACTGAAAAGCGATGTCCAGTGCCAGGTCGATGCCGTGTTCGCCGGCGGCGCGAATCAGGTTCTTCAGATCGTCCAGCGTGCCCAACTCAGCGTGGATCGCTTTGTGACCGCCCTCGGCAGAACCGATTGCCCAGGGGCTGCCCACGTCCCCCGGCTCGCAGCTCACGGCGTTGTTCTTTCCCTTGCGAAACGTGCTGCCGATCGGATGGATCGGCGGCAGATAGACGACGTCAAAGCCCATCGCGGCCAGCCGCGGCAGCCAGCGGGCACAATCGGCAAACGTGCCGTGCCGACCCTCTTCGTCGGCGCAAGAGCGGGGAAACAGCTCGTACCACGTGCTGAACTCCGCCCGCTGGCGATCGACCACCACGGCAAATGGCCGGTCGCACTGCGTGGCGTGAGAATAGTCGGGATATCGCGCGGCCAGCGCGGACAGCTCCGTTGCGCCGGCCTGATACTCGGCCACGCCCGCCGATCCGCCGGCCAGGACCTTGGCAAAGTGTGTAAGCCGCCTGGCATCCTTGCTCGTGGTGGAATCAGACGTTATCTCATTGGCTCGTTGGGCAGCAGCCTCGACCAACGGCGCGCCAATCTGCAAGTCGACGCCCACGTCTTGTCCGGCTTCGATCCGCTTCTTCAGGTCGCGATGCCAACTGGCAAAGGCATCAACCCAGGCGCGGATGGTAAACTCATGACGCCCGACGGCGGCCAGCTCCAGCTCTGCTTGCCAGGCGTCGTTGCCCAGCTCGGTCATCGGCGTGACCTGCCAGGCCTTTGCGCCGGGCGCCCGATCGAGCAGCTCGACCAGCACCACGTCATGACCGTCGGCAAAGGCATCGGCCGTGACGGTGATTCGCTGGCCCACGATCCGCTTGATGGCAAAGCGGCCGCCGTCGATGCTGGGTTGCACGCGTTCGATCGCGACACGGCGGCGGCCTTCGCTGGCCTCGGGCAAGGGCATTTCCATATCCTCGGTCGGTGAGTACTCGCGCGCACGACTTGCGGGTTGTGCGGGCAATAGCGGGAGGGCTAGGCAAGGCGCGGCGTCGCGGGCCGTGAAATCGCTCGCGTGCCAACCTCGGCGGGAGAGCTCGCCTAGTCGACAGAGCCCGTGTAAATGTAGCACTCGAAACGCAAGGTGTCCAAAAACCGCGAGAATGCGGGGCGTTTCCGTTTGCACTCGACGGGCACGCAGGCGTTACGACCGCTCGCGCCCCTCTAACCGCCCGGCGAATTGCGACTTGCCAGTTTTGCGGGGAGAAACTAGGATAATTTGTTTCCCGATCCCCTGTAGCTCAGTTGGTAGAGCAGCCGGCTGTTAACCGGCTTGTCGTAGGTTCGAGTCCTACCGGGGGAGCTGAGCTAAAGCTCGCCGAAACGCATAGTTACGTTACCTGCCGACGTTCGGCAGTGCGGCCTGAATGACTCCGAGATACCGGTAGACTACCGGATTCGGACCCAAACAGGAGTTCCGCACAATGTCGAACACA
>Ga0163144_10006154_pt1 | contig 26546 bp, 24 predicted proteins | sample OliLak19BULKMAT1_FD_123175 | JGI IMG/M metagenome (GOLD analysis project Ga0163144, IMG submission 123175) | Freshwater microbial mat bacterial communities from Lake Vanda, McMurdo Dry Valleys, Antarctica - Oligotrophic Lake LV.19.BULKMAT1 | ecosystem: Environmental > Aquatic > Freshwater >...
TAAATAGTAATAATTTTACTAACGCAGATTAAGCCATTTTATTGGCAGCTACTGACTTGAATGCCGTATCTATACGCTACCGACTATGAGTAAAAACAACATATTGATGGAGCAGACCATGCGATGGTTCGGCCCAAACGACCCGGTTAGTCTTTCTTACATACGACAGGCCGGCTGCACAGGTGTAGTTACCGCCTTGCATCACATTCCGGTGGGTGAAATATGGACGGTAAATGAAATTGAAGTGAGAAAGAAACTTATTGAAGCTTCCGGGCTAACCTGGACGGTGGTAGAAAGTTTGCCGGTGCATGAAGACATTAAAAAGCAAACCGGGAATACTGACGTCTATATTGGAAACTATAAAATAAGTCTTAAAAATCTTGCTGCCTGCGGAATTAAAGTAATCACGTATAACTTTATGCCGGTGCTCGATTGGATGCGCACGAATCCCTCTTATCTATTGAATGATGGAAGTAGGGCGCTACGTTTTGAAAAGGATGCTTTTGTTGCGTTCGATTTATTTCTATTAAAGCGGCCCGGTGCCCTTGACGATTATTCGCAGGAAGAAATAAATCGTGCGGAAAAATTTATTGCTACAAAAAGCGATGAGGAGAAAAGGACATTGTACAACAATGTGCTCATGGGCCTTCCTGGTGGAAATGAATCATTCACGGAGGAAAAACTTCTTTCTTTACTAGCCTCATACAAGCGTGTAACAGCAAAAGTTCTGAAACAAAATTTATTCACGTTTCTAAAGCAAGTCGTGCCGGTAGCAGAAGAGTCAGGATTAAAAATGGCCGTTCACCCCGATGATCCACCCTTCCCTGTGTTGGGGTTGCCCAGAGTGGTGAGTACCGAACAGGACATTCATGATCTTAGAACTGCCGTGCCCTCCACTGCAAACGGTCTGTGTTTTTGTACAGGTTCATTTGGTGTGCGAGCCGACAACGACTTGCCGGGTATGATCAGAAAATACGGGGATCATATTCACTTCCTGCACTTACGGAATACCAAGCGTGATTCTGTTGGCAATTTTTATGAAGCTGATCATCTTGATGGTGATACGGACATGGTAGCAGTAGTGAAAGAGATTGTCATGCTTATGAAACGGACGGGCAACTCCATACCTATGCGTCCGGATCATGGCCATCAGATGTTGGATGACCTTAATAAAAAAACCAACCCCGGCTATACTGCTATTGGCCGTCTGAAAGGATTGGCCGAACTCAGAGGCCTGGAACTGGGGTTGGCAAGTATTCTCAAATAACAATTAACTAAATAATTTTTCTCCTTTGAGATAAGTCTTCTTTACATCTTTCTTAAATTCATCCAGTTCACTTTGCGCCTCCAACTTCTTATCGGCTAAATTTATCAGAGTGGGTTTTTCGGTTGTTTTAGCATGTTCTTCCATATTTTTAGATTTAGGCACCCGAACTTCGAGCAACCCGAACATACTTTACTTATATTATCGTAATCAACGATAGCCATTACCAGCGTGTAAGATTTTTATCATTCAATCGGTGGAGGGTACGTTGTTATTTTTAACCCGTTAACTTTTACATGGATACCATTACCCATATTGCATTAGGTGCCGCTCTAGGCGAAATCATGCTCGGCAAAAAGTTGGGCAAGCGAGCCATGATTATTGGTGCCATAGTAAACACGTTTCCTGATATTGATTTCCTCGCATCCCTCTGGCTGTCTCCGGCTGATAATGTGCTAGCCCATCGGGGATTCACTCACTCCATACTTTGCATGGTTTTGCTCACACTTCTATTTTGTTGGGTTGCGATGCGGTTGGATAAACAACAAGTTGTAAGTCGTGCTAAATGGTTTTCATTTTTTCTGGTGCAATTAGGTATTCATTTGTTTGTAGATGCATTTAATGCCTATGGTGTTGGCTGGTTCATCCCCTTTGATGATATCCGCATTTCCTTCCACACCCTCTTTGTGGTCGATCCATTCTATTCCTCCATTCTGATTGTGGTGTCTATTCTGTTACTGTTATATCCGATAAAGAATAAATATCGCATCAGGATGGCCACACTGGGTTTGTCAATTAGTGCTTTGTTTTTGGTTTATGCGCTGATCAACAAATCTATTGTAAGCAGTGAAGTCAAAGATCTTCTAAAGAAACAAAAGATATCTTATAGCCGATACTTCACTACTCCTACCCCATTCAATACATGGCTTTGGTTCGCGGTGGCTGAAGTCGATTCTGGTTATTACATGGGCTATCGATCGGTTTTTGATAAGGTTGACTCACTACCATTAACCTTTGTTCCAAGGAATGAATATTTACTGGAAGGATTGCAGGGTGATCATGATCTTCAGCAACTGAAAAAATTCTCACAGGGGTATTATACGGTCGAGTACCGGGTAGATACGCTCGTATTTAACGACCTTCGGTTTGGTCAGATTACCGGTTGGCACACGCCAAAACCCCGATTCGCTTTTCATTTTCATTTGAACTTTCCTGATGATAACCTCCTGGTCATGCAGCGAGGCCGGTTAGCTAACTGGAATCAACAAACAGCAAGGTCCATGATAAAAAGAATAAAGGGTAACCAATAAGATAGAATTACTCCCGTTGTTTGAAATAAAAAGTAAACAGAAACAACATAAGACGAAAAATATCATACGCACTTCGCTGCAAGAAACGATTCAATAAAGTGGAATGGCTTTCATACTCTTCCTGGGTTATCTTCTTACAATCATTCTGTATGATCTTTTCAATCCTTTGCTCCACTAGCCCGGCAAATTCGGGATTGTGCACATCCAGATTAAGTTCAATGCTGGCATAGGCACTGATGTTATTCATATTATAGGATCCGAGCGTGAGCCATTGTCCATCACACACCGCCAACTTACCGTGAAGAATGTTTTTCTGATACTCGTAAATTTCAATTTTATTTCTCAGTAACCATTGGTACATATATCGCTCCGCATATTTGGAGGTGGCTACATCCGACATTCCTGCCATCACCAGCCTGATTTTTATTCCTCTTTTGGCAGCTAGGCGAAGGTTCCTCCTCAATAATTTCCCCGGAAGCAGGTAGCTGGATACAATGGTGACCCGTGATGTTGCATTGCGGAGCATCTTCAGGTAACTGTCTGTTATCTCCTTCCTGCCCCTTACCCAATCATTGACACGAACATTAACGGGTTCTACCGGTAGTGTTAATATCTTTCTTCTAAGACGGGTTTTTGTAATCTCAAGGATTTCAAATTTTCGCAAGTCTTCACACACCTTTTCCAATTTTTCAGCCACTTCGCCCTCAACATATAAAGCCCAATCCAGCCAGGCTAAACTGTCTATGGTATCATTGTAATTATCGCTGATGTTGATCCCTCCCACCAATGCCTTGCTTCCATCCACCACTACGATCTTATGATGCATCCTCCTCCCCAAATAAAAATACTTACTCTTTAGCAGAGGATTAAAAAAACGAAATTGAATACCCGCCAATGACAGTTTCTTTATAAGTGTATTCGAAAGATCCTGGGAAGCATATCCATCAGCTACCAGAAAAACCATCACACCTCTTTTGGCAGCATCTATCAATGCCTGAGTAATTCTATTGCCGGTTTGGTCCTCCGCATAGATATACATCTGGAGGTGGATACATTTCTGGGCAGATTGAATAGTCTGTTCAAGTAAATCAAAATATTCATAGCCGCTTTGCACCAGGCGCAAAGAGCCTTTGTCGGTTATCTCAAATTCTTTTTTGCCCAAATCCATCTATCAGAAACAATTTCCTCGCTTGTCGAAATTCTTCTCTGCGCAAATATCAACAGCGGAGAAATACTTTCACATGACAATTATCAACGAATATAAGAATGCCGCTGGCCCTAACACTTACCTCACTATCATTTTTTATGGATGCATTTCAAATTGTCGCGGATGTTTACTGATTGATCTAAGCCCTAAGGGCTGCAATAGTTATAGAAAAACAAAGCCAGGCAAGCATCAAACTCCGAAGGAGTGGCATTATGTCACCCTTTCAGGGTTTCGATGCAATGATCATGGTATTCTATGAAAATATCATCCCTTCGGGATTTATTTGAATGAAGTGACAATTTGAAATGCAGCCTTTTTTATTGCTTCAATTCTTAATTGCAACCTATTCCTTACCTTTGCGCCTTATTTTACTCTTTCATGATTGCAGCAAATAATGTTTCCTTACAGTTTGGCAAGCGGGTACTGTTTGATGAGGTAAACCTGAGGTTTACTGCCGGTAACTGCTATGGCGTGATTGGTGCGAATGGTGCCGGAAAATCAACTTTTTTAAAGATTCTTTCAGGTGATATTGACCCCACCCGAGGCTCTGTTGTGATAGACCCAGGCAAACGGATGGCTGTTTTACGCCAAAATCATTATGAATTTGACGAAGTGCCCGTTCTTGATACGGTAATGATGGGGCATACGGTTCTCTGGAAAATCATGAAGGAAAAGGATGCTGTTTATGCCAAGCCTGACTTTTCGGAGGAAGATGGAATCAAAGCTTCAGAACTCGAAGCAGAGTTTGCCGAACTGAATGGATGGAATGCCGAATCCGATGCTGCATCCTTGCTAAGTGGTTTAGGAATCATTGAAGAGGACCACTATAAACTGGTGAAAGAATTAAGTGGTGCCCAAAAAGTAAGGGTATTGTTGGCCCAGGCTATTTACGGAAATCCTGATATTCTTATTCTGGATGAACCTACCAACGACCTGGACATCCATACCGTAAGTTGGCTGGAAGACTTTTTGCTGGATTTCAAGAATACGGTTATTGTCGTTTCTCACGATCGTCACTTTCTGGATACGGTATGTACCCACGTTGTAGACATTGACTTCAAAGTAATACGACTGTTTACGGGTAACTATTCTTTCTGGTATCAGTCCAGCCAGCTGGCCTTATCGCAACGCTCCTCCGCCAACAAAAAGGCAGAAGAGAAAAAGAAAGAATTACAGGAATTTATTATGCGCTTTAGCGCCAATGCTTCCAAATCAAAACAGGCCACCAGCAGAAGGAAGCTATTGGAAAAAATTAACCTGGACGATATCCAACCCTCCACTCGAAAATACCCCGCCATTATTTTTCAACAAAAGCGCACGGCTGGAGACCAGATTCTGCATGTCGAACATCTAACGCACTCACTAAACGGAATAACCTTATTTAAAAACCTGGACTTCTTTGTCAACAAAGGTGACAAGATCGCCTTCCTTGGTAAGGATAGCTTAACCATTACTACGCTGTTTCAATTGTTAGCCGGAGAACTAAAACCAGATAAAGGAGAATTTCAGTTCGGCCAGACCATCACGCCTGCTTACCTGCCGGTTAATAACGAAAGCTATTTTCAATCTAATGATAATCTGGTTGATTGGTTACGTCAATTTGCCGATGATGAAAATAAAGACGAAGTATACATTCGTGGGTTCCTGGGCAAGATGTTGTTTTCAGGAGAAGAAGTTTTCAAGAAATGCAGCGTGCTGTCAGGAGGTGAAAAAGTTCGTTGCATGATCTCGCGCATGATGTTAGCCGGAGCCAACCTGCTGATACTGGATGAACCCACCAACCATCTTGATCTGGAATCCATCACCGCCTTTAACAATGCCCTGAAAGATTTCCCGGGCACGGTACTGTTTACTTCTCATGATCATGAGTTCACACAAACAGTTGCTAACCGCATTATTGAGATTACTCCCAATGGCTACATAGATAAACTAATGACGTATGATGAATACATTTCAAGCGGGCCGGTGAATGCTCAAAAGGAAGCCTTGTATGCATAAGTGATTTCCACTATTCATAAAACAAAAAAGAGGCCTATCGCCTCTTTTTTGTTTTAGTTCAGACTAATTGAATTAGTCTAATAGACCTAATGCCTTCATTCTTTTTTCAATACGGGTAACCTGTGCTGTCATTTCAAGGTCGTTGTAGATTAAATAAAGCACATCCAATACTTTACCTTCATCGGGGCTTAGTTTTTCACATTTCTCCCAATACGGAAGAGCTACTCGCAATTTCTCCTGGTACGTTTTATCAAGTTCAACTTTCTTCGCAAAATCTTCCTTCGAATTGCCAAGCTGGTTCATTTTGCTTTTCACTTCTTTTGCATCCAGGTACACCAAGTCGGCAAGACCCAGTTGTGGCTCAAAGTATTTCGCATCCAGTTTAATCGCTTCTTCATACCACTTACGAGCCTCCACATTATCCTTTAATTCGTAGCTGATTACTCCTAAAAAGTATCTTGCTTCTTTATTGTCTGGTTCAGCGTTGGCTTGCTTTAACATCACCTCTTTTGCTTCTGGTAAGCGATTCATTTTAACATACATATCCAACTCATATTTAGGAAATTCTGAGTTATTCGGAAATTTCTTAACCATGTCCTGAGCAACCTTCAGTGCCGTATCATTATCTTTTTTCTTGTCGCGATAAATACTAAACAACATGATATAAGAGTCAGCGTTGGTACCGCCTTTTTCGTGATACTTGTTTATATATTCGATAGACTTGTCCCATTCTTCCGCTGCAGGTCCAAAGAATACACCGGCATTCATTAGAATAGCTGTGTCGTTTGGAATAAAATACAAGGTGCGTTCCGTATAGTCAAAAGCTTTTTTGAAGTTCTTTTCGTCCTGGTAAGCTTTAACCGCTCCATTGAAATAACTCTGTGCAAGAGAAGCATTTATCTGGTCGTTCATCACAGGGAAACCTACTGCATCATTAATGAAAGCGGGTGTTTTGCCACCATCAAGCTGCTTGGCTTTTTCAAATGCTTCTTTAGCAACAGGGAAACCATCCGGAACCAATGATTTGTATTTTTCCACCTTCGTGGTATCAATACCTGCGTAAATAAGACCTTTCAAATACCACGCTTTCGCTGCATTCTTTGAAGGGTTACCTTTTTTATCAACCATAAATTCCTGGTTGGCGGTGGTAATGTCAATGATGGCTTTTGCCTCATCAAATTTGCCGGCACGGAGCGCCTTTTCGGCATTGGCTACGCTGGGTTTAATCTCCTTTTGAGCCATGGTAGCAAGAGGCGCCAAAAGCATCAGCATGATTGCTATCTTTTTCATTTTCATGTTTAGGTTTAAGTTCACGTTGTTTATTCTGGTTGTATCGTTGTTTCTCCTTCCGTCAAGTCGCCTTCTATCTTTTGAATTTTCTCAACCGATGAAATGGCATCGTCCTCGTTAAGTTTTATCAGTCGCACACCTTGGGTAGCCCTTCCCATCACCCTTAATTCCGTCACGCTAATTCGTATACTGATACCTGACTTGTTAATAATCATCAAATCGTCATTGTCTACCACTTCCTTAATGGCAACAAGCTTGCCAGTTTTTTCGGTGATATTAATAGTCTTCACACCCTTTCCACCCCTGCGGGTGATACGGTAATCATCAACTAAAGAGCGTTTTCCATATCCCTTCTCAGAAACCACCAGCAGGTTGGCGTCTTCGCGAGAGATACAAACCATGCCAATTACCTTGTCGGAATCTGATTCCAGGGTAACTCCTCTTACTCCGGAAGCGGTTCTGCCCATGGGCCTCACATCGCTTTCTTTGAAGCGGACGGCTTTACCTTCACTCTTAGCAATGATAATATCGTTTGTTCCGTTTGTCAACGCAGCATTCAATAGACGGTCGCCATCATTGATGGTGATGGCGGTAATACCATTTGCCCTCGGTCTTGAGTACGCTTCCAGCGAAGTCTTCTTAATGGTTCCTTTCTCCGTACAAAGAATTACAAATGTATTGTTGATATATTCAGCGTCATCGAGACCTTTCACATTCAAGACCGCTTTTACTCTATCTCCCGGCTGAATGTTAAGAAGGTTTTGGATGGCCCTTCCTTTGGAGGTCTTTGTTCCTTCCGGTATTTCATACACCTTTTTCCAGTATAGCTGCCCAAACTCGGTGAAGATGAGCAGATAATTGTGAGCCGGACCTATAAACAGGTGTTCAGTAAAATCGTCTTCTTTGCTGGTGGCCGACTTAGATCCAATGCCACCCCTGCCTTGCGTGCGGTATTCAGAAAGTGACGTGCGCTTGACATAACCATGATTGGAAATAGTAATCACCATCTCTTCATTGGGGATCATATCTTCCAGAGTGATATCATCATCACTATGAACTACCAACGTTCTGCGAGCATCTCCATATCTTTCTTTGATCTCGGCCAACTCATCTTTGATAATGCCCATACGTATGGACTCGTTTGCCAAAATTTCATTAAGGCGTTCGATGAGTGCCATCACTTCCTTGTATTCGTTCAGAATTTTATCACGCTCCAGGCCAGTAAGGCGTTGCAACCTCATCTCCAGAATTGCTTTCGCCTGTATCTCCGAAAGGTTGAACTGAACGATCAATCCTTCTTTGGCAACCTCCGGATCTTTAGAATTACGAATCAACGTGATCACTTCATCCAGGTGATCCAACGCGATCAGGTATCCTTCCAGAATATGGGCTCTTTTTCGCGCTTCATTTAATTCATACTTCGTCCTGCGGACAACTACTTCATGCCTGTGATCAACAAAGTGCACAATCATATCCTTCAGGTTCAGCGTTTGTGGCCTGCCTTTTACAAGGGCCACATTGTTCACTCCAAAGGAAGACTGAAGCTGTGTGTATTTGAATAGATTGTTTAGTACAATGTTTGGTATGGCATCTCTTTTAAGATCATAAACTACCCGATATCCATCGCGATCCGATTCATCGCGGATATCGCTGATCCCTTCAATTTTTTTATCATTCACCAGGGCAGCGGTCTTTTCAATCATCATCGCCTTGTTCACCATGTAGGGAACTTCTGTAACGATGATTTGATCTTTTCCTGTGCTGGAAGTGACAATCTCCGCTTTCGCCCTTACTACAATCCTGCCTCTTCCCGTAAGGAAAGCTTCCTGCACTCCCTGATAGCCATAAATCAAACCTCCGGTTGGAAAATCAGGAGCGGTGATGTGTTTCATCAATTCGGAGATGGTAATCTCCCTATTATCGATATACGCAATAATTCCGTCCACCACTTCCGTCAGGTTGTGAGGAGCCATATTGGTGGCCATGCCCACAGCAATACCCGATGATCCGTTTATTAACAAGTTGGGAGCTTTACCGGGTAGCACGGTTGGCTCCGTAAGCGAGTCATCAAAGTTGGATTGAAAATCTACCGTGTCTTTGTTGATGTCGGAAAGCAATTCTTCGGCTAATCTGCGCAAGCGGGCTTCTGTATAACGCATGGCAGCCGGAGAGTCTCCATCGATAGATCCGAAGTTTCCCTGACCGTCAACCAGTGTATAACGTAGCGACCAATTTTGCGCCATCCGTACCATGGTATCATACACGGACGAGTCACCATGAGGGTGATACTTACCCAACACTTCACCGACAATCCTGGCCGACTTCTTATACGGCTTGTTATAGTTAACACCCAGGTCGAGCATTCCATACAACACTCTTCTATGCACAGGTTTTAAACCATCTCTCACATCAGGTAACGCTCTGGAAACGATCACCGACATCGAGTAATCGATGTAGGCGCCCCGCATCTCATCTTCAATATTGATGGGTATAATGTTCTGTCTTGCCGGGGGTAAATTGCTTTCTTCTGCCACGTAGTATTTAGGGGTTAAAAAATCGCCTCAAAACCCTGTTTAAAGGCCTTAAAAACGAAGTCGCAAGGTAATTAAAATAAAGGAAAAATGAGCCTAAAAACCTGCCGGAAAATAAAGGTTTTCGTAGAAAAAAATAGTGGCTTCGCGCGACTTAAAAATCTCTGCTAATAGGGGTTTAGCTTCCGCTTGTTTTTACCCTTGTACTTGATCAGTGTAGGATAATTTTCTCCGTAATTCGGATTCTGTTTTTTATAAAATGGATGTACCCTGCTTCTGTATTCTTTGTTGCCATGGGCGTGATTCATTTGAATCTTACATTCATGATGAAAGCATTTGGGCAACTCAGGAATTGAATAAGTGACTCCTACCTGCACATAGGCAGCGTTAAGGTTATGCTTGATGGACTTGTCTGCTACGGTAAGCGTGTAATTTTTAAAATCGAGCGATGGCTTTACAAACAATCTCCAGTATTCTGAAAGATCTCTTTCAATAGTGACACCCACATTCACATTTATTCCCTTTTTTATTAGGTCTCTGGCAAAATTATTTCCGGGTTTGTATCCTCCGATTTGTAGGTTACCTGTAAAAAGAAAATCCTGCATGCGATAAAAGGAATATCCCACCATGCCATAGTATTTTTTCATTATCCCTGAAGAATTGCTAGGTTGAAAACTTCCGATCTTATCCGCAAACGTGGTGGGCGTAAAATTTCCGATAAACATTGGCTCAATCCCATAACCTCCACCTATCCTCAACTTTTTAAATTCATAATGAACTGACACATGTAAAGGGATATTGAGACCATTTCCTTTAAAGCCAAGTTTGGCAGTATCAGAACTAATCAGATAGCTGTCGGGCAGAACAGAAAGAGTGTCATTGACTACCGCGTTTACCCAGTTGGAATACCGTGGCGATGTGCCGGCTCCTGATGGAAAAATGCGGGGCTCGAACCCTGTTCGTTGAAAGACTCCAAATCCATCCAGCTTGTGCCTGAAAAACGTATTGCCAACACCAATACTGGCGCTGAACTTTACATTCCTGAGGGCAGTACGCACCGGATAGCTTTTGCGCTTCGCATAAATGGTCTCTAAAGGAAAGGTAGGCTTCTCATCATCCTGAGCCTGAACTGCTTCTGCAAGAAACAGAAACAATAATAACGACAGAGATATGTAAAGCCGGCTGTTCAGGGTTTTGGTTTTAAACGTTAAAGATAATCAGGTAAACATGGATGGCAAAACCCCGTAACTCAATAACCATATTGAGGATATCCGCTTTCTAAAGAACTAAACGTATGAAAGAGTATCTGGCCTTTCTTTGCTTCATAGGTAAACTGGTGTTCGGTGGCCTCACGGGATTGATTTTGCAGGTGGAGGTTGACAATGTTTTTACCTTCCGCCAGCGATACCCGCGCATAGTAAATACTGTGAGGAAGCGTCTGCCAATTTCGGGTGTCTGCCTTTTCGGTAATTGCGTTGATCATGCCGAGCACTGAAGCCAGGGTCCTGTCTTCTTTTTTTACCTGGTATTCCATTGCTTTCTTTAAAGCGACCCGAATAAGTGCTTTGCTCAACTCGAGATTCATCCTCTGCTCAAGACTTTTAAAGGCAATCTTACTTACATCTTCCATCAGTTGAAGTGAAATGGTTTCATCTTGAAAAGAAAGTGATGCATTTGTAAAATAAGTGGGCCGTTCGATATACCTGGGAAATGCTACCCTAAAAAATTCAAGACTACTCAGCCCTTTTTTGTCGTTGTCATTGTAATTATCGATTCGAAAGGGAAAGGTTAATCCTAATTCTGCATTTGTAAAATAAATCCAATTATCCCTACGGGCAACCATAAAAGTTATTCCCCATTCTGCTTTGACCGGGCTCAGACCATTGTGCCAGAAGAATACCAGCTCGCCTCCTTCCGGTGTATGAAATTCAAAATCAGTCATGCCAAACTCCTGCTTATATCTTGCAAATTCATCTGTCATTCCACTGAGTGAGGCCGTGCGCAACAAGTCCTTTTTCAGTTGATCAGGTGCTGCCAGCCTAAACAATTTGTCATAGTCATCTTCATAAATCTCCAGAGCATTGCGATATGCTATGAACGCATTATTGTAATCCTTGTCCACTTCATAAATAATTCCCATCAGTGTGTGGACAAATGCATCGCGTTGATATTTGGTATCGGACTCATAGCGGTCACTGAGTTGTTGCAAGCGAATGTTCAGCCTTCTACATTCAACCAAGGCTTCCTCCGTTTTTCCCATCTTTAAAAAGTTCAGGGCTTTGTAATACAACACCATCAGGTGCTCATGATCTTCACCTTTATACATGGTTACCGTTGGATTTGTGAGATACGAAGCCACCTCATAGAGGTAATTTTTACGATAATCCTCGCCAAACAAAAATGCTTTTTCAAAATACTCATTGCTTTCTTCATACCGGCCCATCATCGATAACACCAGTCCGTTGTTCACATGAAACAAAAATTCTTTCTTACCATTGGCTTCTGAAGCTCTGGCTTGAAGATTGGTAAGGGCATTGTTCAGGTTGCCTTGTTCAAATTCCTGGTTAAAATTATAATTGGATTGATAGTAAGTGGCACAAGAACTCAGAAAGAAAATCACACTGAGAATCGTAAATCGCGAACCTGAAAATTTAACCATTCCCATGTTGATCAGAGTCATAATATGAAGAAGCCGATTTAGTTTTTTATGTGTTTCTTAATCTCCTGCTGCCCATACCAGATGCGCTTACTTGTTTCAACCTCGGTCAGAAACAGAGTGGTTACATAGTTGACAACGCGATCTTTATTATACACATCGGTTTCAGAAGTCATTTCTCCAAATAGCATCAGGTTAGCACCCACTTCCTTTCCCCACTTTGCCATGGTAGCAGGATCAGAAAAATCCTGCTGCTGTGCCCGTTCTTCCCGTATCTTATCACGAAATATATCCGACTCAACCAAATCGGCAAGGCCAGAATTAAAAATGGCCAGTGCTAACTTCTTCACATAATTATCGGCATCAATATGTTCGCTTGTTTTGTTACGAATCTGTCCTACAATAATGGCAGGTTTTCTGCCGAGGGCCTGAGCATATTCTTTAAACCGGGGGTTGATCAGCAACTCCGCTATCATTTTATCGGCCACCTGTCGCGAATCAGAATCATTCCACCGGCCGCTTAAATCAACTTGTTGTTTGGGATCAATTCGTGAGACCGTGCGTGCACACGAAAAAAGTGAAGTCAGTAGAATGAAAAATACCAGGGATCTCATATAGAAAGTTCGAATAATTAATCCAAAATTCAGGCCAAAATAAGTCTTATATGTTCTTCAAACGCTGAATAACCTCTTTGGGGTTAGATGAAGAGAATACAAAATTTCCAGCCACCAACACATCGGCACCAGCATCCAGCAGAGGTTTTGCGTTTTGCTGATTGACACCTCCATCAATTTCAATCTGCGCACTGGATCGCTGACTTTCAATCAGGCTCTTTAATTCAGCCACTTTGCGATACGTGTTTTCAATAAACTTTTGTCCGCCAAAGCCAGGGTTTACGGACATCATGCAAACCAGGTCAATATCCGCAATCGTATCCTTCAATAGTGAAACGCTGGTGTGAGGATTTACAGCAACACCTGCTTTCATACCAGCGGCTTTAATTTGCTGGAGGGTTCTATGCAAATGCGTACTTGCCTCAAGATGAACGGTTAAAATTTCAGCACCGGCCTTCTGAAAGGCTTCAACATACCGTTCAGGTTGAACAATCATCAGATGGACATCCAACGGTTTTTTCGCATGCTTCCTGATTGCTTCAATGACCGGAATCCCAAATGAAATATTAGGCACAAAAACTCCATCCATGACATCCACATGAATCCAATCGGCCATGCTTTCGTTAATCATAGTCACTTCGCGTTCAAGATTGGCAAAATCGGCAGCCAGAATGGAGGGTGCAATTATAGGCATGTGATTAATACTTATTAAGGGCACAAAGATATAGCATCCTTTTATTGAATACTACTTACTGTTATAGCTTCACAAATTTTAATGTGGCTATTTGATTGCCTGTATTTACCCTCATCAGATAGAGCCCTGCCTGAAGTTTGGAAAGGTCATAGACCATCGGATTGCTTAACCAGTTGAGTTGCCTGCTGTATTCTTCGACAAGTTTTCCCTGAGCATCGAAAATAGTGATCTCCACAGGAGCATTTAACAGCAATTTTAATTTTATCTGTATGGTGTCGCCCGTCACCGGGTTAGGGTAAATGCTGATGGCTTCCTCTAATTGAAAACTCTCAATGTAATTTTTAATCGCTCTGAAATGAGGTAAGCCATATCCCATTAAATAATCGGGGCGTGTAGCCTGATCCGCAGAGTTGATAATGGCTTCATACACCTGAGCAGAATTTAATGAAGGAAAAGCCTGCAAGGTGCCAGCCGCAAGGCTTGCTATTAACGGACTGGCCAGTGACGTGCCACTGGCGCTGCCAAGCGTTCCGTTTGACTTGACGATACTTGTACCAGAGCCCATAGCAACGACATCCGGCTTTATGCGATTGTCGGCTGTGGGGCCTTGAGAACTAAAACCGCTTAGCGATTTTTGGGCATTCACAGAACCCACCGCCAAAATTCCTTCCACATCAGCAGGCGGTGTTACCAGTTTCCATGAATTTGCTCCTTCATTTCCTGCACTGCATACTACAACCATTCCTTTCTCTATAGCGATTCGTGCTGCCCGTGAAATCACAGGTTTATTACCATCCAAATCCGATTTAGCGTAATCCATGGACGAATCATCAAACTGATTATAACCCAATGAAGAGTTGATGACATCCACGCCAGCACTGTCGGCCCGTTCTGCTGCAAAAGTCCAATTGTATTCTTCAATCCGATATTCGCTGCTCACATCTTCGGTGAGATATAATACGTACTCTGCCTTATATGCACCTCCAGTATATACTCCGGTATGGGCGGCCATCACCGAAAGCACTTCGGTGCCATGGTCATCCGACTGATAAACTCCCGTTGTGTTTTTAACGAAATTAAACGTTTGCTTCACACGATTTTCAGTAAACAAAAGTGAAAAAGGCGAGCTGATGTTCACGCCTTGAAATCCACTATCAAAAATGGCTATCCGGATTCCTTCACCCAAAAATCCCATCTCATGCATTTCGTCCAAACCAATTTGTTTGAGCTGAGTATTGTTAACCGGCTGATCGGCACTGGTGTTTTTCTTTTGCCTTGTAATATGCAATCGACCACCGATCGACTTTTTACCCGGTGCAACTAAAACCGATCCGCTAACAAAACTTAGGGAATTAATATTGGTCATTATCGCAGCATCGGCTTCAATGAGAACACCATTCCACCAACGAGAAGTAAAATAGGTTTTTGCCCCTGCTGATTTAATCTGGTTCACATAATCGGGATTAACCGGAAGGTCTTCTTCGGTGATAGAAATATTTTGCTTCTGCCTGCGCTCAATACTTCTGGCCGAAAGAAACTGAGAGGGCTCGGTTATTGAAAATGGAGTGCCTGACTTATCCTTGAAAAATAGAAAATACTGATTGGTTTGTGCTTCTGCTGTATAAGAAGTCAAAATGAAAAGAAGTATATGAATTCTATATCTGACCATGCTCTTTCAGGCTTTGAATAAGAATAACTCCTTTATCCACTTTTTGCTGCCCAAGGCAATTTGAGCTGGTGCAATACTCCAGTTGTGTAATCTCTTTGTAAATCAATCCAACCCCCTTCGCATACACTTCCTTTCGCTGATCGGTTCCCACGATGTTGTCTGAAAAATTATTTTGAATCACGGTAAGCGAATGGTCCGTTTCAAAACCAGAGGGCAAGGTTATTGGTTCATCCAGATCAGAAATAAAATATTGATCACTATTACTGTCGTTGAAAACATTCCCATCGTCCGGCAGGTTATTGAATTGATTGCCATCCCACTTTAAGTTCATCGATGGTGGAAAAACAAGCTTAACAAACAGCACATTTCCTTCATTCTGAACGGTCTTATTATCCATGACTTTTGTTGACCAGGAGTCAAGGCTCTCCCAATTGCCTGAAGAAGTTCTTTTCTCCCGAACGAGAAAATAAGTAACCACACCTTGCTCATTGATGCTGGAGCCCGTTACCTTGATCCTGAGATCATAGAAGGTTTCTGTCACTTTGGACTGCAAAATGTTAGTTTCTTTTACTTCGTAGGTAGCATAATTGCCTACTTGTAATGGATAATAATCAAGACCCATATCCGGTATTACCTGCTCATCCGTGGAACAGGAGAATATAACGAAGCTGAATACCAGAAAAACACCTAAACCTTTCCTCATTATGAGCAATTTCATTTCAAAGTTATTTTTTCTTTTTGATATTTGAGCCATGTCGCTCAAAACCAAAGTTAAAGCCGGAAATATCACCAACCTCAGCGATGCACGTTATTGCGCAGGCATGGGCGTAGACTGGTTGAGTTTCCCGGCAGATGTGGTTGATCCTACAACCTACAAAGAGATAACCAGCTGGGTAACCGGACCTCAATTTGTATTGGAAGTTACCGAAGCCACGCCCTTACATTCGATTGATCAATACCCGATGGTGACTTTGGAAATAGCTTCCAATCAATTGAATCTTATAAACCGTCTGCCAACATTGGAATTTATCGTTACGCTTACACTTTCCGCATGGGACAATCAAAAGAGTGAACTTATCCGATTTAAAGATAAGATCAGTTACCTGGTGCTGAAACTTGATATCTCGGATTTACACGTCATTACCGATATTGCCTCCTCCTTCAGAATCCTGATCAACCAATCCGATGCTTATTCATTGAATGATTTGCTGGCCCTCCCTATAGAAGGGATCAATGTGACCGGAGAAAATGAATTGAAACCAGGGCTTAAAGATTTCGAAAGGCTTGCTTCCATCTTAGAAGAACTCGAGGTTCTTGATTAACCTTCACTCGATTAGATTTAATCGGGTTTGAATCGGAACCGAAGATATTTTATCATTTCGCCCTTCGCAGCAAACATCTCTTCATACTTAGTCTTGATGTCATAGCACTCAGTTCTTAATTCTGATTGATAGAGATCGTGGGTATAGACAAAATCCATCAGGTCATTTCGCATCGACAATTCCTCCAACGTGAAATTAAAAAGATCCGTGTTATCGGTCTTGAACCGGAAGAAGCCACCTGGGCGCAAAAGTTTCTTATACATATCGATGTAGCGCGAACTCGACAATCTTCGCTTGGCATCACGCTTGCGCGGACGGGGATCCGGAAAGGTGAGCCAGATTTCATACACTTCTCCCGGCTCAAAAAAACTTTCTACAAATAAAATATCCGTGCGCAAAAAAGCAACGTTGGCAAGTTGTTCGTCCACGGCCCAGGTGCTTCCCTTCCAAAGGCGATCGCCTTTCTTATCCACTCCGATAAAATTTCGATTCGGGATGGCGCGGGCCATACCCACCGAATACTCACCGCGACCGCAGGCTAATTCAATACTAATAGGATGATCGTTTTTGAAGTAAGTCGTATTCCAGTTTCCTTTAATCGTCTTAAACAATTCCTTTCCCGGTTCTATCACGTTCTCTCTGCTGGAAATTATTTCAAAGCGTTTAAGTTTACTTTTCATTAGTCATCAACGATTATAAGTTTTCAACTTCGGCAACCACAAAGGTGCTGCCCCCAACAAAAATGAAGTCATCGGGCGAACTGTTTTCTTTAGCGGCTTTGATGGCATCATTCACATTTTTGAAAACGCTACCTTTTAATCCAACGCTTTCTGCTTTTCTACACAATTCATCCGCTGGCATGGCGCGAGGTATGGAAGCCTGGCAAAAATAATAGGTAGCGTCAGTCGGCAATAAGCTTAGCACTTTTGATACATCTTTATCTTTCACCATTCCTATTACCATATGTAAATGGTGATAGTTTGTTTCTGCAATCTGTTGAACGATCTCACGGATGCCCCCCTCATTATGACCTGTGTCGCAAATAATCACTGGGCTTTCTCCGATCGTTTGCCAGCGTCCACGAAGACCGGTGCGCGACATCACCTCACTCAAACCACTCGCCACATCCTCGTCAGAAATCTTAAATCCAATTTTTCTTAATTCGTCAACACTGGCCAGCACACCAACAATATTTTTAACTTGATATCTTCCCATCAAATCCAACTTTATTATTTGTTGCCGGTTTTTGTGATGAACTAAATAAAAACCATTTGCATTCTGCGTCACATTGAATTGATCAGAAGCAAACGTAATTGAACTGTGACACTCTCCGGCTTTTAACACAAATACATTTTCTACTTCATCGTGTCGCTCGCTGATTACAACCGGAACGTCAGGCTTAATAATGCCTGCCTTTTCAGTAGCAATCTTCTCCAAGGTATCACCAAGCAAATCCATATGATCCCAACTGATATTGGTAATCAACGAAAGCACGGGTGTAACTACATTGGTGGAATCAAGGCGGCCTCCAAGACCTACTTCAATTACTGCTACGTCAACTTGTTTCGATGCAAAGTAATCGAACGCCATCAATACGGTGGTTTCAAAAAAGGAAGGTTGTATCTCTTCAATCAGGGGTTTGATCCTTTCAACAAAACCAATTACAAACTCCGGGTCTACTTCTTGTCCGTTGATTCTGATTCTCTCCGTAAATTTCTTCAGGTGTGGTGACGTATATAACCCTGTTTTATAGCCAGCAGCCTGCAACACGGAAGCAAGCATGTGCGAAGAACTCCCCTTTCCATTTGTACCGGCAATGTGTATGGACTTAAATTTATTTTGCGGATTGCCCAGTGCTTCGCATAAAGCGATGGTGTTTGTTAAATCCTTTTTAAAGGCGGAGGCTCCTATGCTCTGAAACATGGGGAGGTTTTGATACAAGTAATTCAGCGTTTCCGGGTAGGTCATAGAATAAATTCGCTGTAAAATTAGGTGATCGGTAAGGGAATTTAAAAAGCCATCACAAGGATGGCTTTTTGAAAAGGCAAAATTGAAATATTACTTTCCGAATTTAAAGAGTTTATACCCAAGTGATAACTGGAAAACCTGATTTTTGGTTGCTTCTAAACTCGCATTATCTTCAATCTTAGTAAGACCAAGATTATAACGGGCATCAATGGTTAACCGCATCGGAAGATCCCAGCCTATCCCCAATCCCAAGCTTACATCGGAGTTTTTATAAAAACCTTTCAGATCAGTTTCGTTTTGTGGGGTGTTCGTGATGGGGTTATAATCTGATTTAGCCGATGTTAGAAACCCAAACTGGGGGCCCATCTGAAGATTCAACCCAAGAGGAAGATAAAATTTTAACATTACAGGTACGTTCAGATAACTGAAATTCGCATCCAGATCCTGCCCATTGATTTTTACAGTTGATCCTTGTTGGGAAAAGATTAGTTCAGGTTGAACAGCGAAAGCGGTAACTTTTATTAGTGCAAACGCACCGCCATGAAATCCTGTTTTTCCATCCCAGGTTGCACTCGCATCACTCACAATAATGTTGGCAAAATTCACACCTCCTTTGATACCCAGCGAAAATTGCACTTGGGCCGATGCAGTGTGTGAAAAAGTAGCACCTGCAAAGATTAGACTTACGAATAATAATTTTTTCATAGTAGTTTGATTTTTTTCACTTAGTACAAAGATAGGGCCGAAAACTTGACTCTTAACGCTATTGAACTGTTTTTAGTATGATGGTAAAACCACCCATAACATAGAGACCACTTCTTGTAGAACTATCACTTGAGCCGGAAGCATAGTATCCCATGGTAGGTTCAAACAATACAGTATCAGAAATCCGCGCAGCATAACCTACCCCCCACCTAAGGATAAATGAATTTCCATCATTTTCAGTTATAAGACCATTAACATCAGATTTGTATTTTGAGGGACAAAATCCATATTGACTTTGAAAAAACAAACCCTGATTTAAATAATATCTTATGAATGGGGCCAAGAAAACTGAATTACTTTTAAAAGTACTATTTGAAGATGATCTTTTAGAACTGCCATATGAATATTCAAAGTTTGCTCCAAGAACTAAGTTATTAACTATAGTATAACCTGCCCAAGGTGCTATAGAGAATAACATTCCTTTTGAGTCATAGTCCTTATACTTCGAGGTTTCAAGTTGAAAGGTTCCACCTCCAATTATAGAACCTTGCTTAATAAACTGAGAAAAGCTTACAGTAGAAATTCCACAGATCAGCCATTAGGAGTAGTATTTTTTTCATTTTATAGGGGTTTTGTTATTGTCAATTTAAGAATTAGGCAATAAAATTATAGGGTCTTCTCCAAAATCGTTAATCAATCCCTAATTCGGGATTTTTACCCCGCATGGTTCGGTAAAATTCTTTCAGACTTTCGAAATCTTTTTGCTGATTTTCAGAAGGATAAAAAGGTGTACTAATCACAACCCGCTTCGTAGAGAAATCAAAACCCACCGGTATGATAGGAATGCCTGCTCCTTTTGCAATGAAATAAAATCCTGTGCGCAGTTTCTCTACTTTTTTTCGGGTTCCTTCAGGAGCAACTCCAATGATGAAGTTTTCGTGTTGATTAAATATTCCAATCACTTGCTGCACCATATCATGGGTCTTCGATCGATCCACAGGATATCCTCCCAGCCATCGAAAGAACCACCCAAACGGTGGCTTGAACAAAGAATCTTTACCCAAAAAGTAGGTGTGCTTCATTTTTAAAATACTTCGTGTCATTATGCCCAAAGGAAAATCCCAATTGCTGGTGTGAGGCGCAACAGCTACAATATATTTCTTTAGGTGCTTAGGAAATTCTCCTTCAATTTTCCAACCAAGAATTTTAAAAATCAATATATAGAAAGGACGAAACATTAGGATAGTTGATCAATTAATTTATCATCAGCCAGATAAGGCATGGTTACTATCATTAAATCGGAAAGTTCTTTTTCTATTGTAGTCAATGCACCTTCATTGCGTGCCCAGGCCCTGCGTGCAATACCATTGTTCACGTCAAAGTACAGCATATTTTTCAATCTCTTATCTGCTTCAGCTGAACCATCCAGCAACAATCCAAAACCTCCATTAATAACTTCGCCCCAACCTACCCCACCTCCGTTATGAATAGAAACCCATGTGGCTCCACGAAATGAATCACCGATCACGTTGTGAATGGCCATATCTGCTGTAAAGCGCGAGCCATCATAAATATTTGACGTCTCCCGATACGGACTATCCGTACCGGATACATCATGATGATCGCGACCCAATACAACCGGACCAATCTTTCCTAATCGTATAGCCTGATTAAATGCTTCAGCAATTTTTATTCTGCCTTCCGCATTGGCGTATAATATGCGAGCCTGCGATCCAACTACCAACCTATTTGCTTTGGCTGACTTTATCCAATGAATGTTGTCATTCAATTGCAATTGAATTTCGGTAGTTGAATTTTTCAACATATCCTCCAATACTCCCGCGGCAAGGTGATCCGTATAATCCAGATCTTCTGATTTACCCGAAGCACACACCCAACGAAAAGGGCCAAAACCATAATCAAAGCATATGGGTCCCATAATATCCTGCACGTAGGAAGGATACCTGAAATTAATTCCGTCATCGGCCATAACATCCGCGCCAGCCCGGGAAGCTTCCAATAAGAATGCATTTCCATAATCAAAGAAGTAAGTACCCTTTGCTGTGTGCTTATTGATAGAAAGCGCTTGCCTTCTTAATGACTGTTGAACTTGCTTCTTAAACTCTTCGGGATTTAACCGCATTAACTCATTTGCCCGATCATAACTTAATCCCACCGGATAATATCCTCCTGCCCAGGGATTATGCAACGAGGTTTGATCGGAACCCATATCAACAAAAACATTTTCAGCATCAAACTTTTCCCATACGTCTACAATATTTCCCTGATACGCGATGGAGACTATTTCCTTTTTTATTTTTGCTTCATTGACACGCCTCACCAATTCATTCACATCCAAAACAACTTCATCTACCCAACCTTGAGCATGTCTTTTTTGAGTAGCTTTTTCATTCACCTCCGCCACTACCGTAATGCAGCCTGCAATGTTTCCCGCTTTAGGTTGCGCCCCACTCATGCCGCCCAAACCGGAAGTCACGAATAATTTACCATCCAGTCCTTCGCCTTGTTTTGAAATTTTTCTGCCCGCATTGAGGATGGTAATGTTCGTACCGTGAACAATTCCCTGTGGTCCAATATACATATAGCTTCCGGCTGTCATCTGCCCATATTGTGTTACGCCCAATGCATTAAAGCGTTCCCAGTCATCGGGCTTCGAATAGTTAGGGATCATCATACCGTTGGTCACCACTACGCGTGGCGCTTCTTTGGAAGATGGGAAAACGCCCATCGGATGGCCCGAGTACATATGTAACGTTTGATCATCCTTCATGGTGGCCAGGTACTTCATAGTGAGTAAATATTGGGCCCAATTCTGAAACACAGCACCGTTGCCTCCATACGTGATTAACTCTTGCGGGTGTTGTGCTACGGCAGGATCCAGGTTGTTCTGGATCATCAACATAATCGCGGCCGCTTGCAATGATTGATGTGGATATTCTTCAATGGGTCTTGCCAATATTTTGTAATCCGGCATGAACCGATACATATAAATGCGACCAAAATCCTGTAACTCCTTATAAAACTCAGGAGCCAGCACTTCATGATGCTTCGGATGAAAATAACGCAGCGCATTTCGTACTGCCAGTTTTTTCTCTTCCACAGAAAGAATGTCTTTCCTGCGGGGAGCATGACTGACGGAAAGATCATACGGCTTGCGTTCAGGAAGCCTATCCGGAATGCCTTGAAGTAGTTGTCGTTTAAAGTCCTCACGGGATGTCATGCGGCTGTGCTTTTTTGAAAGTGATGAGGTAAAAAGTTTTGTATGGTGAAGCGATAACTGAAATCAAATATCTCCTGCACTTTACCGAAGTCCATACTACTGAAACGATCCATGCGAGGGGGTTCAATAAATACATCACACATGCCGCGGCTTATTTCTGTGTTGGAATAAATGGCCACCAATAAGCTTCTTTCGATCACCGACTTTATATTTGCAACATCGACATCAGGGCTGATGTGATTGCAGTGTGATCCAATAATAAAGTCGCACTCCTTTCGTATTGGCTTCACTGGGAGATTATCGACAAGGCCTCCATCCACATAGAGATTGCCGTTCATGCTGACCGGATTAAAAATTGCAGGAATACTACATGAAGCCAATACAGCCGATATTAACTCACCCTGAGAAAAATAATAAATCTGTCCTTTGCGAATGTCTGTTGCCGCTACCGTTAAAGGAATGCGAAGGCTATTGAAATTATTTACCGGAATATTTTTTTGAAGTATTCCCTTCATACCTTCCAGATTAAATAAACCCGTTCTTACCCATGCAGGTCGTACCGAATTCAAAAAACCAACACCTTTTATCAATTTAAAAATCGCATCCGGTTTAAGGCCTTGCGCATATAGTGCACCCGCAAACGCGCCAGCACTCGTTCCGGAAATGCAATCAATCACAACACCTAATTCATCTAATGCTTTTAATACACCGAGATGAGCAACTCCACGTGCGCCTCCACCGGAGAGAACAATGCCTGTTTTCATAGAATCTCCTTCAAACTAAATGTTTTATCCAACCTCACTCCTTTCTCTGTATGTTTTACGGTGCAGCACTCATTCACAGGATCATGCTCAAGAAACAAAATGTAGCCATGGTCTGCCGCTTCATTTAAGAATTTCGATTTTTCTTCCATAGTAATGAGCGGCCGCGTATCATAACCCATCACAAATGGCAAAGGGAGGTGCCCAATTGAAGGAAGTAAATCCGCTACGAAACAAATAGTATGGTTCTTATATTTTATTTTAGGAATCATCATTTTATCAGTGTGCCCTGATGCATAAAAAATATCGAACTGAGAAAACGGAGATGACTTTGTTGAATCCGTGAATTTTAAGTGACCACTTTCCTGCATCGGAAGAATGTTTTCAGAAAGAAAGCTTGCCTTCTCTCGTGGATTGGGTTTAGTCGCCCAAAGCCAATGCTCATTGTTTGACCAATAGGTTGCATTCGGAAAAGCGAGCGCCAACTTCTCACCTTCTTTTTTTATGCCGCCACCACAATGATCAAAATGAAGGTGACTTAAAAACATATCCGTAACATCATTGGTCGAAAAGCCTGCCTTGTTCAATGATTTAATTAACGAATCATCACCATGTAAAAAATAATGGCTAAAGAATTTTGCATCCTGCTTGTTCCCTAACCCATTATCGATAAGAATCAATTGTTTGCCATCTTCAATCAGCAGGCAACGCATGGCCCAGGAGCACAAGTTATTTTCGTCAGCAGGATTGGTCTTTTGCCAAATAGGTTTAGGCACCACGCCAAACATGGCACCACCATCGAGCTTAAAGAAGCCGGTGTTGATTACGTGTAGATTCATTTGAGATTCAAAATATACTATTCAAAATTAAAAATCGATGTCGTATGCACCCCCATGTATAAATGAAAAGAGGTCGCTTGGCGCGACCTCAATTTAGAATTTTAAATCTGGAATTTTGAATTATTCCTTCACCACGCCCATGTCGCAAAACTTATCAATGCGCTGGCTGATGCGATCTTCGGTGGAAAGTTTCGCGAGTTCTTTATGGCTTTCCAGGATAACTCTTTTCACCTCGGCAGCTATTGCCTTTACATCGTTGTGAGCACCACCCAGTGGTTCTTTGATAATTCCATCGATCAGCTTATTGCTAAGCATATCTTTTGCCGTTAGTTTCAATACTTCGGCCGCCTGCTCTTTATAATCCCAGCTGCGCCACAAAATAGAGGAACAGGACTCAGGGGAAATCACTGAATACCAGGTATTCTCCAGCATCAACACGCGATCACCGATGGCAATGCCCAGTGCACCACCGGAGGCGCCTTCGCCAATGACAATACAAATCACCGGAACCTTCAGCATGAACATTTCTTTAAGGTTGCGGGCAATGGCTTCACCTTGTCCTCGCTCCTCCGCTTCCAAGCCTGGAAATGCACCTGGCGTATCGATGAATGTAACAATGGGCTTATTAAACTTCTCAGCAATTTTCATGAGACGAAGGGCCTTGCGATATCCTTCCGGATTGGCCATTCCAAAATTGCGCATCTGGCGCTGCTTGGTATTGCGGCCCTTCTGCTGACCGATCAACATAAAGGTCTGACCATCGATTGTGCCCAGTCCACCAATCATAGCTTTATCATCACCCACGGTGCGATCGCCATGCAATTCAATAAAATCGGTGGTTATTTCGTAGATGTAATCCAGTGTGTAAGGCCTGTCGGGGTGGCGGGAAAGTTGCACTCGCTGCCATCCCGTAAGGTTCTCAAAAGTCTCTTTTTTCAGGTCCGTAATCTTATTCTCCAACGCCTGGATTGCATTCTTGACCGAATCATCACTATCATCTGTAAGATGTTTCATATCGGCTAGCTTTCCTTCCAGTTCTGCGATGGGCTTTTCAAAATCCAATAGATTCATTTGCCCTTGATTAGTTTATGAGGCACAAAAATAAGAGAATTTTGAAATTCCCTTTCGGTTGTGCTTTTTTCAAAGCTATTCCCGCAATTCCTTTTGCTTAGCCTTTATTTTATCCAACAGGCTTTTTAAATCCCTGATTTGTAGTTTGAGATTTCGAAATCCCACAACTGCAGCCACCAATAAAATGGTGTTTATAACCAAAATGGCTACTAAAACATCTACGGGAACTTCAAAACCAAAAATTGAATACATAGTATCGAAGTGCTAATTATATAAATGTAATCAATCATGCAGATTAATTGCAGGATGTGCCGCTTGTTAGAATTTGGTTAAATATAAAACCCAACATGCTGATAATCAGCAATTGTATATTGTCTGAATTGGTAAAATAGGTTACATTTATAATGAACCTAACCAAACGTAAACATCTACCTAACCTAAAAACGCATGAATTTTAAACCCGAAATGAAATCGAAAGAGGAACTTGCCAGTGGACAGCCAAGATATGAATTGGTCACCCAGTACATGGTGCGATCGAGTGACATGATTACGTTCCGTCCTGATCAGCCTATTCAGGAGGTGATTGATATTATGATTGATAAACGAATATCCGGTGCACCCGTGCTAGACAGTCAACGAAAATTGGTGGGTATAATTTCTGAAAAAGATTGTTTAAAGGTAATGGTAGACCAGGCCTATCATAATTTACCGATGAGTAATCGCACAGCCGCTGATTATATGACGGCAAAAGTAAAAACACTATCACCCGACAGCGATGTAGTAGAAGCGGCAAATGAATTTCTGAATACTGCCATTCGCAGATTGCCGATCGTTGAAAACGGTGTTCTACTTGGCCAGGTGAGCCGTAGAGATATTTTGAAAGCAGCTAAGAATATCAGCGCAACTACCTGGTAATTTTTCTGATTTGTAAATCATCAAAACAAAGAAAGCCCTCACCCACCGATGAGGGCTTTCTTATTTAGCCACTCTCTTTACTTCCCTCCGGTGGTGTTCGCCCCCGGATTGATATAAGGAGATTTATATTCTTTCTGATATTCCTGGATACTGGTCTTCTTGAAAAAATCGCCACCCACAAAACTTAAAAAGATGTGAAACTCTTCAGGCTTGCGATATCCGGGCAGTGATGTAGAGTTTTCAAAAATGGGTACAATACGAAACTCTTCATCTAAAAAAACAAAGTTTGGGTAGCTCATCTGGTTATTGAGAAGCGCCATCGCCAGTTGGTGGGCTCCTTTGTTTCCGAAAGGGACAAATTTGAAAGTAGTACCGCGAAACACTACATCAGCCGTTTGCTCGGCATCAAACTTAACCGGATAATATTTTTCATTCAACAGTTTGGCTATCGCAGGATCGGAGAATGTGTTTTTATCCATCACCTTACACCA
>Ga0163144_10006156_pt1 | contig 26545 bp, 24 predicted proteins | sample OliLak19BULKMAT1_FD_123175 | JGI IMG/M metagenome (GOLD analysis project Ga0163144, IMG submission 123175) | Freshwater microbial mat bacterial communities from Lake Vanda, McMurdo Dry Valleys, Antarctica - Oligotrophic Lake LV.19.BULKMAT1 | ecosystem: Environmental > Aquatic > Freshwater >...
CACGCCCCTTGGCAGCCTCGAAACCAAAGACGCCATCGGCCCGCAGATGCGCCTGACCCTCACGCCCGTGGGCGCCGGCGTGCTTGACCTGACCCTCGCCCGCCACGTGACCTCCATCGCCAAAGGCGCGCCCCGCGAGAACCTTCAGGCCGAGCAGCGCCACCAGATCATCGTCGGGACCGACACCATCGAGTCCGCGCTTATCCCCATGGCCCTGCTGGGCGTGACCCTCAACGACCGCTTCGTCCCGCTGAGCTCTGACCTTACCGCCACAGGCCAGAGCCAGTGGCGCGCCGAGCCAGACCCCACCGGCATCGCCCTGCTCGCCGACGTCGTAGATGCCAGCGGCGCGCCCGTCGCCACCATCCGCCGCCGCTACGACGTTCTGCCCGGGCAGTACCGATTCACTCTCACCCAGAGCATCGAAAACCGCACCGCTATGCCGCTGAAGGTCCAGTGGGTCCAGGCCGGCCCAGCCGACTTGCCCAAGGGCAAGCTCACCTACGGCGGTGACCTGCGCCGCCTCCGCAAGGGGCAGCTCGCCTCAACTATGGAGGACGCCACCGCCTCGCGTGTCTGGGGCCGTGACTTCCTCCCCCACGGCAGCGCCGTCGGCACGCCCACGATCATCGATGGCGTCTGGCGCCTCCCGGTCAGCGGGCCTGACGTGACCTTCTGGCCGCCCGCCAAGGGCGACAACGGCCGCACCCTCTCGTGGGCCGGCTACGCCAACCGCTACTTCGCTGTCGTCATGCACGCCAAGGACCCCACCCCCAGCACCACTCCCGGCGCGAACGTAGTCAGTAGCACCACCACAACCACCGTCGCAACGCCCGCGGGCCTCGGCCTGCGCTTGCCGCTGCTGCACGCCGCCGTGCAAACCCCCACCGGCCCCGGCGTCGGCGTCGGGGTGCTTGACCGCATCGCCCTACAGCGCGGCGGCGCCAAAGAGGGCGAGGTCATCGACCGCGCCGTCTCCGCCCTCCGCACCATCAGCCCCACCATCAGCGTCGCCCCAGGCACGAGCGCCGACTTCAGCATCGCGGTCTACGCCGGGCCCATCTCACGCTCGATCCTTCGCGACGACCCTCTGGCCTCCAAGGTCGGGCTGACCGACCTTGAGATGTACACCTTCGGCGGGCCGTGCGCCTTCTGCACCTTCCAGCCCGTCGCCTACTTCCTCCGCTGGTTCCTGGGCATCTTGCACCTGGTCACCTTTGACTGGGCCTTGGCCATCATCCTGCTGGTGCTCTGCGTCCGCACCCTGCTGCACCCGGTCACACGCTGGAGCCAGATGAGCATCAACCGCTTCACCAAGCAGATGCAGAAGCTTGCCCCCAAACAAAAGGCCCTGCAAGAGAAGTTCGGCGGCGACAAAGCCAAACTCCGCGAAGAGCTCGCCAAGCTCATGAAGGAAGAAAACGTCAGCTACGCCGGCATGCTCGGCTGCATCCCCATGTTCCTCCAGATGCCTATCTGGATCGCCCTCTACGCAATGATCTTCTTCTTCTTTGATCTCCGCCACCAGCCCGCCTTCTACGGGCTCTTCCAGTCCATCACCGGCGGCGGCTGGTCCTTCCTGGCGGACCTCGCCGAGCCCGACCGCTTCATCTGGAGCTCCGCGTGGGCGGGCTTCGAGGTCCCTCTCATGGGCCACATTGACTCCATCAACGTACTGCCGTTCATCCTCGGCGCCGTCTTCTTCGTCCAGCAAAAGTACCTCACGCCCCCCACCGTTGGGCCCATCAGCCCAGAGATGGAGATGCAGCAGAAGATCATGAAGGTCATGATCGTCTTCCTCTTCCCGCTGATGATGTACAACGCCCCCAGCGGCCTGGCGCTCTACTTCATTACCAACTCCGCCCTGGGCATCATCGAGAGCCGCCACATCCGCAAACGCTTCGAGACCCTCGAAGCCGCCCGCGAAGAAGAGCTCAAACGCAACCCACATCTTGCGCCAACCAAGCTCGGCCTCATGGCACGCCTGCAGCAACGCGCTCTAGGCGCCCAGCAACGCGCCGAGACCATCCGCAATCAGCAGCAACGCTCACGCGGCGGACGCTAGCTCCACCATAAATTCTGACGGCCCGGTACACTGAGCTACCGGAGCCGCCTCATGCTCTCAGGCAACCTCAACATCCAACGCCTCCTCACCGAGATGGGACGCCTGGGCGCCTCAGACCTCCACATCAAAAGCGGCATGCCGCCGGTCTACCGCATCAACGGTCTGCTCAAAGCCCTCAACGTTGACGCCCTCACCGCCGACGAGGCCGACCACTTCGTCGAGCCCATCATCCCCGAAGCGCTCGCGCAACGCTTCAAAGACCGCGGCGACCTTGACTTTGCCGTCTTCCACGCTGGGGATCGCTTCCGCGTCAACGTCTTCCGCGCGGGCGGGCACACGCACGCCGCCATCAGGCGCGTCAAGCCTGAAATCCCCGACTTTGACAAGCTTCGTCTGCCACCCGCCTACCGCAAGCTCGCCGAAGAAGCCGGCGAGGGCCTTGTCCTGGTCGTCGGCATCACCGGCAGCGGCAAAAGCTCAACCCTCGCCGCCATGCTCGACCACATCAACCGCACACGCCACGACAACATCATCACCGTCGAAGACCCCGTCGAGTACCGCTTCCACCCCGCCAAAAGCATCGTCAGCCAGCGCGAGATCGGCATCGACGTCCCCGACTATCCCTCTGCGCTCCGCTCCATCGTCCGCCAAGATCCAGACGTCATCTTCATCGGCGAGCTGCGCGACCACGACACCGTCCTGGCCGCCATCCAGGCCGCCGAAACCGGGCACCTTGTCTTCGGGTCTATGCACACCGCCGACACCGCCCAGAGCTTCTCGCGCATCCTTGAGTTCTTTCCCGTCCAAGAGCACGGCTTCATCCGCGCCGCCCTCTCAGGGAGCCTCCGCGCCATCTGCGCCCAGCGGCTTCTCCCGGGCGTGCCAGAGCTCAACTCCGGCAAGGGCGGGCTCGTTCCCGCCACCGAGGTCCTGCTCAATACCCCGATGGTCCAGTCGCTCATCCGCGACAAGCGCGACGAAGACCTGCCCGCCGTCGTCGCCGCAGGCCGTGCTGAGGGCATGCACGCGTTCATCCACAGCCTCGCCGACCTGGTTCGCCATGACCTGGTCACGCTCCGCACCGCCATGGAGTTTGCCCCCAACCGCGAGGCCCTTGACGCGATGATCAAGGGTGTTGAGGTCAAGGCCGCCGGCATCGTCGGGCGGCTCAAGGCATAAAAACTCGCAGGTGTTGGCACGAGGCGTCCGCCGGGGCCAAGGTTTCCAACCCCGGTCTGCGTCCAGACCACGCATCATCACTACCGCGCGCCACCGCCGACAGAGGCCTCATCGCCGTCGGCGGCAACTTTCCATCGCCGTTTGCCCATTCCCAATTGCCGCCGCGCCCGCTCCTAAGCGCAGCGAGCGGCCTCTAGCGCAGCGAACGAGCCTGATCCGCCGGCACCGTGATGGTCCCGTCGTCGGCCCCCAGCAGCCCGGCGGCCTGGTCCAGCAGGTTCCACGCCTGCTGAAGCTTCGCACGCGAGCCCATCTCGTTGGTTTCCAGCGGCAGCGCCCGTAGCAGACGCCCGCTCGAATCATTAAACCACGCCACACTCAGGTCGGTCGAGAGCACGTTGCCCCCAGTGCTGTGGTTGAAGTCGGCCTGCGAAGCCAGCCCGTCAGAGATCAGCGACAGCCGTGAATCAAGCCGATCAAATCGCGTCTGCCCATTGCTCGCGCCGCCGCGGAACTGGAAGTTCGAGATCACCGTCGCAGCTTCATCGCCCCAGGCCGAGGCGTAGACGTCCGGGCGGTTGAGCCCCTGGTGCGACGGGCAGAAGTACACCCCCGGCACCGTGCCGTAGTTGTGGGCGTGCAAAAGGCCCAGCCCATCAAAGCTCGGAAGCAGCGCCAGACGCACCGTCATCAGCTCGCGCGTGTCAAACGCCGGGTCGCCCAAGCTCTTGCGGTAAAACCGGCTGTAAGGCAGCTGCCCGCGGTAGTCCTCGCTGTACATCGCCATCGACAGCCCAAGCTGGCGGATGTTCGACGCGCACACGATCTTCCGCGTTGTATCACGCACCATGCTCAGCGTCGGCATCAGCAGCGAGATCAGCACGCCCATCACCGCCAGCGCCACAAGCACATCAAGCAGCGTGAAGCCGCGGCACCTGCGGGCGCGCAAGGCAACCGATATGTCGGTCCCCGCTTGTCTGCTGCTCCTCACCGCGTGTGCTCCTGCAGAACGATTCGAAGCTCGACGCCGCTTCTTTGGTGGTCAGTGCGGCATCGAACCCGCATTAGACTCTAACCGCAATCTTCTGTCAAGACCAATCTGAACCGAGGATCAGGACTTCTACCCATGCAAAGCGTATCCTGAGCTCGAAGCTGCGGTTGGCTGCCTCTGAAGAAAGTCCTGACTCGCTGCGGTATTTTCCCACACCTCATCCCGACTGTTGCGCTCCAAACAGATCATCGGGCTTTTTACCTGGAAAGCTCGGCAAAGTCCGGTATGCTCCGTCATTCACGGACGCATCGGGGTCCACTGTTGAGCTGGGAGCGATGGTTTGAGAAGGAATCTTCCTTGTGAACCCCTAAGGGTGGAACCGCCGGGGTTCCTGGTTCGGATAGTCACAGCCAGGCGGGAAGGCCTGGGGAATCAGTGAGCGGGAATCAACTCAGATGCCTGCCGACGCTGAACATCAAGCGGCTGACTTGAAGCTCATGCAGGGCGTGGCGACCGGCGATCCGGCGGCTATCGCCCTGCTGTACGACCGCTTCGGGTCGTTGGTGTTCCGCATGGCGGTGCAGGCCCTCCCGACGCGGGAAGAAGCCGAGGACGCGGTGCAAGAGGTGTTCGTTCGACTCTGGAAGACCGCGGCCCGTTACGACCCGACCCGGGCGGCGTTGGTGACGTGGGTGATGCTGATCAGCCGTCGGTTCTTGGTTGACCGCCTTCGTCGCAACCGCACGAGCCTCAAGCCCGGAGCGCTGGACGAGAAGACGACCATCGCCGGCGAGTCTGGCGTGCGGGGCGGGCTCTCAAGCTCTACGCCCGCGACAGACGTTGACCCCCAGACCCGCGAGCGGTTTGCGCAGGTGATGAAGCGGGTCGATCAGCTTCCTGAGTTGCAGAGGACGGTGGTGATCAGGGCCTACCTGAACGGGCAGACGCTGCGGCAGATCGGCGAAGAGCTGAACACGCCGCTAGGAACGATCAAGTCAGCGCTCAGCCGAGCGCTGGTCCGCCTTCGCGAAAGAGAAATGACCGAAGGGATGACCGCATGAGTAGCAACGAACCGACCGACAACACGCCCGCGAGCAATCAGCACGGGAACCAGAGCGGGGGCCAGCAGGGCGCGCGCGCCGGGGTCCGGGCCTGGTCAACCGCCGAGCTTCTTGAGCTTTCAACCCTTGACGCGCTGGGCCTGCTGGACGAGCAGGAACGCCGCACGTTTGAGGAGGGCTTTGCCGCCGCGACCCCGGCGGTCAAGGCGATGCTCCGCGCGCACCAGAGCCTCGAGCTGCGGGCGCACGCCGCCCAGCTTTCGGAGGGTGTGCCCGCGGTCTCGCTTCGGCAGCGCGTGATCGACGCCGTGCTAGGCGCGGCACGGGGCAGCGCGCCTCGCGGAGTAGTGGGGGTACCGACCGCCGGCGCTGTGCTGGCACGCATCGGGCCCGAGCTGAACGCGACGGGTGTCGCCAGTGCGGATGATGAACTGGCCGAGCTTGACCGGCTCTCGCGCCTGGCCGAGGGCGGACGGTCGCGGCGGGTCAACCCGCTGTGGCGTGCCGCGGCGATAGGCTGCATGGCGGCGGCGGTGCTGTTTGGTGTCGTGTCGGTCCAGTTGTGGGGCGATTTCCGCCGTCTTGACGGGGCGATCCGCAACAATACCGTGGCAGAGGTCTTTGCCAAAGAGTTTGGCCCGCGCTTCGAGCAAGCGCTGATGAGCCCGCGGACGCGGTTTGTGCAGTTTGCAGCCCAGACCCCGGCTGTCAAGGGCGAGGGCCCGCAGGCCGTCGCGGTCATGCTGATTGACCAGGACGGGAAGGCCGGGCAGTTCTTCGCGCGTGACTTGCCGCAGAACACCCCGCTGACGCTCTCAGTGGTCTCGCCCGACGGCAAAGTGCGAACGGCGGTGCTGAGCTTCGTAGCGACCGACACCCGCGCAACCCAGCAACTGGCCGACATGGCCATCCCCGACGGGGCGTGGATCGAGCTGCACGCCTCGGCCGAGCAGGCCCCGCTGCTGAAGAGCTTCAATCTTTAAGTGGGCTCTGAGCGGGCCAGCGGCAATGGGCCATCGGCGAAGGGGCATCGGCGAAGGGGCATCGGCAATGTGCGATGGGCGTCCGCCGCGGTGACAGGCGGGCGGTCAGGCTGCCAGTTGCTTGCCGATGACGACCTTGGCCAGCAGGCCAAGCAGGCGGCGGAGCGACTCATCATCGACCAGCTCAAGAGCCTCGCGCAGGCTGGCCCAGCGGCGTTGCCGGCGGTGGTCCTCGGGCCACACACGCGCGAGCTCATCAACCCACACGGCCACGACGCCGATGCTGATCTCGGTGCCGTCGCGGCGCTTGCGGAGCCAGTGCCCGAGGGTTTCTTCACCAGCGTGGGGCGTGACGTAGCCGTGGACGCCAGCCTCTTCCCAGGCCTCTTGCAGGGCGGTGGTGGCGAGGTTCTGCCCGGGCTCAATCTGGCCCTTGGGCAGGATCCATCGTCCACGGCTGCTGGTAACCAGCAGGACGCGCAGCACGCCGGCGGCGTCGAGGCGGTAACAGAGCGCCGCGGCTTGGTCTGCCGGTGATGTCCACCTTGACGCCTGCTGCGGCTCGCGTCCTTGCGGGCCGTGGTCGTTACTCATGGATGGTTTATCGGCGTGCGGGGGTGGGGAATCAACAATCAAGGTTGGTCGGGTGTGTTGTCTGTCGGTCGTGTGGGTGTCGGGGGCGTGCTGGCGGGGCTTGTCGCGTTGGGCGGGGCTGGTTTGGCGGGGCTGGTTTGGCGGGGCTGGTTTGGCGGGCTTCTCACTGGGCTTGGCGGGTGCTATCTTCATCAAAGTGCGGGCGATGGCGCGGTGCGTGAAGAGTTTGTGAAGGCTGGTGTGTGGCGCGGCCCGCGGGGGCGCGCGGCCCGAGGCCGGTGGCGTCAGCAAGGAACCGTCCAGTGGAAATGGTGACCAAGGCCGAGAAAGAGCGGATCGAGGCTCGCCTCAAGGCGCTGGTGGACAACCGCGGGTTCGTGGTCAACAAGATCGCCGAGGCGCGTGCGCTCGGTGACTTGCGTGAGAACGGCGACTACCACGCGGCCCGCGAGCAGCAGGGCATGGAGGAGGCGGAGATCCGCCGTCTGACCGAGCGGCTTGGCTCGGTGAACGTGGTAGACGGTGCGCAGAAGTCCACCGGGATCGTGTTCATCGGCGCGACGGTGAAGCTACGCGAGGTTGGCAGCGACGAGGAAGAGCTGTTCAAGCTGGTGGGTGAGAGCAGCGGTACGGTGAGCGCGGAGGTGTTTGAGGTGACCGCGACAAGCCCGATGGGCGAGGCATTGATGAAGGCGCGGGTTGGTGAGGTCGTGGCTGTCCGCTTGCCACGCGGCACCAAGAAGTTCGAGATCCGCGAGATTATTTAGGGCCGTCGGGGCCGGGCCGTGCATCGCGCAATCGACCCTGTGACCAAGCACGCAAGCCCCGGCCGCTCACAGACCGTCGCCACCTTGACGACCGGCTCAAGCCGTCGCACGGCGGAGCCTCTTGGCGACCTTGGCGGCGAGCTGTGGCTGATGCCAGTTGGGGTGCTGAGCCACGACGTTTGCGACCATCAGTTGCCGCTGCCTCGCAGAGCTCATCAACCATGGCACAGGCGGCCACGGCGCGTCGTGAAGGGGTGGCATGCTGCCCGGGCGCTGGTTGGGCGGGAATGGGCTGTTCAATTTCGCGTTGTCGGCGGGAGGCTCACGCCACCGTCACACTCTTGTCCAGGTACACGTCCTGCACGGCGTTGAGCAGCTTGACGCCGTCGGCCATCGGCTTCTGGAAGGCCTTGCGCCCCGAGATCAGGCCCATGCCGCCGGCGCGCTTGTTGATCACGGCGGTGGTGACGGCCTCTTCGAGGTCGCCCGCGCCCTTGCTCTCGCCGCCCGAGTTGATCAGCGGGACGCGGCCCATGTAGTTGTTCAAGACCTGGTACCGGCACAGGTCAATGGGGTGGCCACCCTTGCCCTCGGCGTCTGACCCGCACAGGTCGGTGTAGACGCGCTTATCCCACTTGCCGTAGGACGAGCCGCCCCCGGCTGAAGGCGAGTTCAGCGCGGCGTACCCGCCGTTGTTGGTCGGGAGCTTCTGCTTGATGATGTCAGCCTTGATCGTTACGCCCAGGTGGTTGGCCTGGCCCGTCAAATCGGCGCTGGTGTGGTAGTCGGTGCTCTTGCCGTCGGCACCCTTGACCTTGAAGGAGTTGCTGCGGGTGTAGCACCACAGAACGGTGACCATGCCGTACTCGTGGGCCTCTTCGAACATGTCGCTGACGTAGTGGATTTCCTCGCGTGAGGTCTCGCTGCCGAAGTAGACCGTCGCGCCGACGGCCAGCGCGCCCATCTCGTAGCACTGCTTGACGCTGCCGAAGTACGACTGCTTGTAGATGTTCGGGCTCGTGAGCATCTCGTTGTGGTTGAACTTGACCAGGAAGGGGATCTTGTGGGCGTACTTGCGGGCGACGGCCCCGAGCACGCCGATGGTGCTGGCCACCGCGTTGCACCCGCCGTCGAGAGCGAGCTTGACGATGTTCTCGGGGTCGAAGTAGGCCGGGTTGGGCGCGAAGCTGGCACCAGCGGAGTGCTCGATGCCCTGATCCACCGGCAGGATGCTGACAAACCCGGTGCCCGCCAGGCGGCCCGTGTTCATGATCGTCTGCAGGTTGCGCAGCACGGGGACGGGGCGGTCGGTCTGGCTGAAGACGCGGTCGATGAAGTCAGGGCCCGGGACGTGGATCAACTCGCGCCCGACCTTGGCCTTGTACCCCAGCAGGCCCTCGGCCTGCGCACCAAGCACGCTGCGGACGTTGATCGTGGGGGCGACGTGCCCGTTGCCGGCGGCGTGGGCGGTGGCGGTCGCGGAAGTCGCGGTGGTCGAGGTGGTCGCGGCGGTCATTGGGTTGTGCTCCGTAACTGGCGGTTGAAGGTTCGATCTTGAGGTTTCCGGACCCGCGCGCCGGCTGGTGCCGGGCACACAGGCTGCAAGCTTGGGCCCAGCGGGGGCCTAGGCGGCCCATTCTACATGCCCGGGGCGGGTCACTCCAGCCCGGGCACGCCGGGCGGCTCGTATACTTCAGTTCCCATCGAAACGCCCTTGCGAGCAGACCCCATGAGTACCACCAGCCCCGCCGGCCGCTTCACCCCGGGCAGCAGCAACGGCCCGGCCCATCACACCGTCCGCCAGGGGGTGGACGCGCCCGCCGCCGAGCATCCGGGCGGGAAGGTGGACCCGCACGCGGTGACGATCTCTGGCGTGGTGCTGGCGCCCAGCTACGGGCCGTCGTCGCAGCCCGAGAGCCTCGCGCACGTGGCGCGTGACATCCCCGCCCCTGGGCAGTACCCGTTTACGCGCGGGCTCTTCCCTCAGGGCTATCGCACGCGACTGTGGACGATGCGGCAGTTCGCTGGCTTTGGCAGCGCTGACGACACCAACAACCGCTTCAAGTATCTGCTGAGCCAGGCCAAGGGCACCAACGCCAACACCGGGCTCTCGACCGCCTTTGACCTGCCCACCTTGATGGGTCGCGACAGCGACGACGCGCTCTCTGCCGGCGAAGTTGGCAAGTGCGGCGTGGCGATCTGCACCATCGAGGACATGCACCGGCTCTACAAGGACATCCCGGTCGGGAGCGTCACCGTCAGCCAGACCATCAACGGGCCGGCGGCGGTGGTCTGGGCCCTGTACCTGGCCCACGCGCTCGAGCGCGGCATCGCCTGGAACACCCTGGGCGGGACGCTGCAGAACGACATCCTCAAAGAGTTCCACGCGCAGAACGAGTTCATCTACCCGCCCGAGCCGAGCGTGAAGCTGGTGGTTGACACCATCGAGTTCCAGAGCAAGCACCTGCCCAAGTGGAACAGCGTGAGCATCAGCGGGTACCACATCCGCGAGGCCGGGAGCACCGCGGTACAGGAGCTGGCCTTCACGCTGCGCGACGGGATGGAGTACGTCGAGGCGTGCCTTGAGCGCGGGCTGCCCATCGACGAGTTTGCCCCGCGCCTGTCGTACTTCTACAACAGCCACAACGAGTTCTTTGAGGAGATCTGCAAGCTGCGTGCGGCCCGGCGGATCTGGGCGCGCGTGATGAAGCACCGCTACGGCGCGACCAGCGAACGCTCTATGTACATGAAGACGCACGTGCAGACCGCCGGGTGCAGCCTGACGGAGCAGCAGCCGCTGAACAACATCGTGCGGGTGGCCTATCAGGCGATGGCGGCGGTGCTGGGGGGTTGCCAGAGCCTGCACACCGACAGCATGGACGAGACTCTGGGCCTACCGACGGAGCAGGCCGTGACCGTCGCGCTGCGGACGCAGCAGATCTTGGCGCACGAGACGGGCGTGACGCGCGTGGCCGACCCGTTGGGTGGGAGCTGGTTTGTTGAGCATCTGACCGACTCGATGGAGGCCGGGGCGCTGGAGTACATCGCGGATATCGACGCGATGGGCGTGTACGGCTCGGGCGCGGCGAACCCGGAGCTGCGGGCCGGGAAGGGCGCTGATCGCAAGGCCGGCGTCTACGCACCAAAGACCACGTACGGGCGCGGGGTGGTTGGCGGGATCAACAAGGGCTACTTCCGCCGTCAGATCGCCGAGGCGAGCTACCGCTTTAGTGAGGAGTGCGAGGCGGGTGATCGGCTGATCGTGGGCATGAACGCGTACGTCGAGAAGGACGAGAAGCGGCCCATCGAGATCCTGCAGATCCCGCACACTGTTGAGATCGAGCAGTGCGACCGGCTGTCGAAGTTCAAGAACGCACGCGACAAGGCCAAGGTCGCCCTGGCCTTGGACAACGTCCGGGCCGCGTGCCAGGGCCGCGCGTACACGCTGCAGCACGACCTGCCGGGGATGGAGCGTCAGCAGGGCACGGGCGCCGGCCCCGCGCCGATCCACGCGACCAACGTCATGCCCGCGCTGGTTGACGGCGCGCTGGCGCACTGCACGCTGGGCGAGATGGTGCAGGCCATGGCCGACATCTACGGCCGGTACTCGGGCGGGCCAGAGTGGTAAGACACGGCTTACCCGAGCCGTATCATTCGCGGATGCACTCGGCGCTGGCCAACAAGCTCGAAACAGTCCGCGAGGTCGCGGCCCGCCATGGCGTTCGCTCGCTGGCGGCCTTCGGTTCGGTGCTTCGCGATGACTTCGACCCAATCCGTTCTGACATCGACTTGATCGTGGACTTTGGCGGGGCCGACCTTGGCCCGTGGATGCGCCGATACTTCGAGCTGCAGCGCGAGCTTGAGAGCGTGCTGGGCTTCCATGTTGACCTGATGCTCGAGGGCAGCCAACTCAACCCGTTCGTCCGAGCGACCGTGGAGCGCGGTCGGGCATCCCTCTATGTCGCTGCGTGACCGCCGAGCTTGGCTGACCGATCTGGTTGACGCGGCCTGACCTGGCAGCCAAAGTCGTTGCTCGCACCGGCACCGTCGAGCGGAACGGCGTCGACCCCGAGGCTCGCGCCGTTGTCGAGCGGCAGCTCGAGGTCGTCGCCGAGTGCCTTCGACGCCTCTTGCAGGCAGAGCCCGGTCTTGCGCTGGTCTTCTACGACGCCCGTGAGGTGATCGCGCTGCGGAACATCATCGCGCACGGCTACCGCCTGCTGCGCCACGACGAAGTCTTCAAGGCCTCGCAGCGTGATCTGCCGGGGCTGCGCGCTCGCGCATCGGAGCTCCTCGACCAGTCGGACGCGCAATGACGATGCGGCTGAACATCGGCCGCAGGGACGGCTTGCGTCACAACGCGCGACCTCGCTCTTCCGCCTGCTCCGCATCCGCCGCCAGCATGTCGCTATAGCTCAGGCTGACCAGCTCGCCCATCACCGGCCCGAAGGCCTGGCGGATCAGTTGCACTGTCTGATGGCAGAGCTCAACAGGGCTCGTCGGCGTCACCAGCGCTTCAAGCTCCATGAACGTCCCGAGCCCCTCGACCTGGTCAAGGTGGATCCGCACCCCTGAGTGCATCCAGACTTCACGAACCTTTCGCACCACGACCCACGTCGGCAGCTCAAGGCTCCCAAAGTGCGCCCGCGCCTGCTCAAGGCTGTAGATGTTGAAGCGGCTCACGCGGGCACGCGCGGCGTTGTCACGGTGGTAGTAGATGTACTCTGTCGGGTGCCCGGCCGTCTCGCGACGCTTGAGCCGTCCGTCGGCCAGACGAAAGTACGTGTCGGTCTGATGCAGCGTCTCGGCCAGCGTGGCGCGGACGCGCCGGCACAAGACCCGGGCCAGGTCCAGGTCTCGAAGCTCGGCCTTGAACTCAACGTTCTGCATCGCTGCCCCAGCATCGGCTCAATCCGCGCCGCCAGCCCGCGACCAACCGTCACCCACCTAGCCCCACGCCCGGGTGGGCCTCCTGCGCGGGCCCGGCGCGCAAGAAACGTCCGAGAGGTCGCAACCGACAGGCTTGTTGATGCTTCGTCAATGATAGGGTTCTGTCCGGTCAAGGGTCGCTATACTGGCGAGAGTCGCCGGTGTTCGGCGACATCGGCACCCGCCATCACCGCGACGCGAAGCGAAGCACGCTGCACCTGGAGCACCATCATGGCCGGCAACTACAACAAGGTTTTGCTGCTGGGCAACCTGACCCGTGACATCGAGCTCAAGCACACCCCCAGCAACATGGCGATTGGCAAGATCGGGCTGGCCGTGAACCGGCGCTGGGTCTCGCCCGACGGCGAGAAGAAGGAAGAGGTTACGTTCGTGGACTGCGAGGCCTTCGGCAAGACCGCCGAGACGATGGCCAAGTACCTTTCCAAGGGTAAGAGCGTCTTCATCGAGGGCCGTCTGAAGCTGGATCAGTGGGACGACAAGACCGACGGGACCAAGCGCTCAAAGCTCAAGGTCGTCGTCGACAACTTCCAGTTCGTTGAGAGCGCTGGCGGCGGCGGTGGTGGTGGTGGCGCGTCACGCAGCAGTAGCGGCGAGTACGACGGCGGTGGTGGTGGGGGTGATGACGCCCCGCGCCCGCAGGTCAAGACCCGCCCGGCGGCCCGCCCGCAGCCCTCAGCGCCCGAGATTACAGAAGACGACATCCCTTTCTGAACGCCACGGCGGGCCAAGAGTGGCCTGGCGGGCTATCATCTCGGCCCGTTGCGGCCCGGTTTTTGGCACGTGCCAGAGGCTTTGGGCTGCTAACTCTCTCGTGATCGACCACGGCACCTCGGCGGAAACGCCCTTGCCAGGCCGACGCGGAAAGGACAGCCACGCATGGCTCGCAATCTCCAGGTTCTGCTCTTGAGCAACGTAGACGGCACCGGCATCGTCGGTGACGTGGTCCCGGTGCGCAAGGGCTTCTTCCGCAACTATCTGGCACCCCGCGGCATCGCCACGGCGCCCAATGAGAAGCTCATCAACGAGCTGCAGCTCAAGCGTAAGGACGCCATCAAGCTGCTGGCCACACAGCGCAAGAGCCGTGAGGAGCTGATCGCCAAGCTCTCGGGCGCGACGCTGTCGCTGGTGCGTTCGTGCAACGACGTGGGCATCCTGTACGCCGCGGTGACGCAGCAGGAGATCGCCGACGAGCTGGCGAAGGCGGGCTTTAAGGGCGTGCTTGACCGCGAGGTGCGTCTCGCCCAGCCGATCAAGCGCGTGGGCGATTACGCCGTGAGCGTGAAGTTTAGCATGACGTCGATCCCCGATGAGGACGGCAAGGGCAAGGCGGCGGAGGCCGCGAGCCTTGAGGCCGAGATCAAGATCCACGTCAAGCCCGACCGCGAGCTTGAGATGTCGCGCCGCGAGCGGGAGGCCGCCGAGGAGGCCGCCGCGGGCAGCCAGGGCGAGAAGCGTCAGAAGGACAAGGGCGCGACGTTCGCGACCGAGAAGCCCGGCGGGAAGGACGAGATGGATGCGGCTGTGGCCGCCCCCAAGGCGCCCAAAGCCGAAAGAGCTGAGAAGTCTGACAGGCCTGCTAAGGGCTCCAAGGGCGGGAAGTCTGACAAGGGTGACCGGGGTGAAAAGTCTCCGAAGGTTGAGAAGGACGAGCGGGCTATCAAGAAGGGCTGGTAAGCCCCTAAGGTCTGTCTCGGGGCCCTTTCAGTGGGCCCTGTGAGTGATCAAACTATCGGCGGCGTGCCCTTGGGGGTGCGCCGCCGTTGTCATTTTGGCCAAGGGCGAGCCGAGGGCACGGCGATCACGCTAAGTGCGGCAGTCTTAGAGCAATCAGCCCCCTGCGAGCCCGTTGTGCCGATAGTCTGTAGGCCGTAGCAGGAGGCGATAGAACATGTTCAACCGCAGCCAAGGCAAGCTCGAAAGTCGGCAGGCTGGTTCGGTGTCGCCCGGCGGCGCAGGGCAGGTTGCGCCCGCGGCCCCGCCGCTTGCGGGCCGTCGCCCGCCAACGCCCTCGCTCGAGCCACTGGCGGCCAGCGAGTTCACCTTCGACCACGCGCGGCACCTGATATGGCGGGCGGGGTTCGGCGGTTCGCCGGCGCAGATCCAAACCCTGACGCGCTGGGGGCTTGACAAGAGCCTGGACATGCTGCTGAACTTTGAAAAGGTCGCCGACGAGCCGGTCGGGCCCGAGCTGTTCAAGGCCGACGTGATCCGCCCGCGGACGCAGGACGAGCGTGATCGGCAGCGTCGCGCGGCGCGCGAGCGTGACGAGGACACGCTGGCGGAGTTCCGCCTGAAGGTGCAGCAGCGCGAGCGCGAGGACCGCGACCAGATGCGTCGGATTCAGCAGTGGTGGCTGACGCGGATGGTCGAGACGCCGCGGCCGCTGCAAGAGAAGCTGGTGCTGTTCTGGCACGGGCACTTCGCGACCAACTACCGGACGATCGAGGACAGCTACCACATGTTCGCGCAGAACCGCCTGTTCCGCCAGCACGCGGCGGGCAAGTTCAGCGAGCTTCTGCGGGCGATAATCCGCGACCCAGCGATGCTGGCGTATTTGGACAACAACGACAGCCGCAAGGCCAAGCCCAACGAGAACCTGGCGCGCGAGATCATGGAGCTGTTCGCGCTTGGGGCGGGCAACTACACCGAGCGTGACATCAAGGAGGGTGCCCGCGCGCTGACGGGCTACACCTTCCGTGACGACGAGTTCTACTTCGACAAGCCCAACCACGATACCGGTAGCAAGAACATCCTGGGGTCTAACGGCGGGATCGACGGCGACGGGTTCGTCGATGCGATCTTGCGCCAGCCCGCGTGCGCAACGTTCATCACCACCAAGCTGTACCGGTTCTTTGCCCACGACTACCCGACGGGCGACAAGCCCTTTGACGCCGCGGCGGGCAGGGTGATTAAAGATTTGGCCGACCGCTTCCGCGCGGACTACGACGTAGAAAAGCTGCTGCGGCGCCTGCTTTCGAGCCGGCACTTCTACGACGGGCGGCTGCGCGGCGAGCAGATCAAGAGCCCGGTGCAACTGATCGTCGGCGCGGTCCGCGGCCTGCGCGTGCCGCCGCGAGACCTGGGCGTGCTGACTGACGCCTCGGACCGGATGGGCCAGTCGATCTTCTTCCCGCCCAGCGTGAAGGGTTGGGACGGCGGGCGGTCGTGGATCAACACCAGCACGATGTTCGTGCGCCAGAATCTGATGGTCTTCCTGCTGACCGGGCGGCGGCCACAAGGGCGCGACGGGCTGGCCGACCGCGAACGCTTTGACGTCACGTCCTTGCTGCGCGAGCTAGGTGATGCGCTGCCCAACGCGGGCACGTCGGCGAGCAGCAAGGAGCAGCTCGACGCGCTGTGCCGGTTTGTGCTGGGCACGCCCGAGCCCACCGGGCGGGCCGTGCTTGACAAGTTCATCGCCGACCGCGGCGGGGCGCTGAGTGAGAAGAACCTTGGCGATGCGCTCCTGCTGCTGACGGCGATGCCCGAGTATCAGTTGTGCTAGGTAGAGGCAACTGGGAATAGGCAATAGGGATTAGGAGTTGGATGGCGAGTGGCGAGTGGCGAGTGGCGAGTGATTGGTCGCGGTACTTGATCGGCTGGTGGATGTTTGCGAGCTCAACCATGTTTGACGCACAGACAGAGGCCTTCACACGTCGGCAGTTCCTCGGTGGCAGCCTGACGCTCGCCGCGGCGAGCATGGCGGTGCCGGCGTTCTTGCAGCGCTCGGCCCTGGGCTTGCCGCAGGCGGGGCCCGGCATGACCAGCATCCCGGGCGTGCCCGAGGAGCGGATCATCGTCGTGCTGCAGCTCTCGGGCGGCAACGACGGGCTGAACACCGTCATTCCGCTGGGCCAGAGCGCGTATTACAAAGCCCGTCCGTCGATCGCGATTGCCGAAGCCAAGGCGCTGCGACTGGGTGGCGAGGCCGTGGGCCTGCACCCGGCGATGACGGGGTTCAAAGAGCTCTACGACGAGGGCCTACTGAGCATCGTGCAGGGCGTGGGCTACCCCAACCCCAACCGCTCGCACTTTAAGAGCATGGACATCTGGCACACGGCCGATACGACCGCGACGGGCGACGGGTGGCTTGGGCGGTACTTTGACAGCGAGTGTTGCGGCTTTGGCGCGGGTGAGAGCGGCCAGGCCCCGGGCACCGGCGCTTCGCGTGACATCAAGGCCCTGGTGCAGCCGGGCATCGCGATCGGGCGCGACGCCCCGCTGGCGATGCGCGGGCGGAAGGTGCAGCCGATTGCGTTCGAGAGCGCGGACTTGTTTCGGTGGACGGGCTCGCTTGAAGACAAAACCCTTGCTTCGTATTACGAGGCGCTGACGAAAGCGGACGCGGGTGCGGCGGGCGAGGTGGTGGGTGACGCAAACAGCGCGTTCCTGGGTCGCACGGCCCTTGACGCGCAGGTCAGCAGCGATCTGATCCGCAAGGCCGTGGCCGCCAAGCCGCGCATGACGTACCCGGGCGGGCCGTTGGCCCAGCAGCTTCAGATGGTCGCGAGCATGATCCACGCGAACCTGCGGACGCGCGTGTATTACGTGAGCCTGGGCGGGTTTGACACGCACGCGGGCCAGGGTGGTGAGAACGGTCGGCACGCGCAGCTTGTTGGGCAGTTCTCCAGCGCCATTGGCGCGTTCTATAAAGACCTAAAGGCCCAGGGCAACGACGCGCGGGTGCTGACGATGGTCTTTAGCGAGTTTGGGCGGCGGGTCGGGCAGAACGGGAGCGCCGGGACCGACCACGGGACTGCCGCACCGATGTTCCTGATCGGCCCGATGGTCAAGCCCGGTGCGGCCAACGGGCACCCGTCGCTGAAGGACCTGGACGACGGCGACCTGCGGTTCACCGTCGACTTCCGGAGTGTGTACGCGTCGGTGCTCTCAGGCTGGATGAAGGCCGACGCGGACGCGATCTTGGAAGGTCGCTATCAGCCCGCGCCGGTGCTCAAGAAGGTCTGAGCTGGCCGGGCCGGGTGGCGGACGCGCGGAGTTCTCCGGCCGGGCGATGAACGCGCTCAGCGCGTGGCTCTGAAGCGTGCGGGCCGCTTCGCCGCTTCCGTCTGTTGCTTATAGGTTCAAGGGTTCATGTGACCACATGCTGATGTGCAGATTCGCAGAAGTACCCACCCGCTGCTGCGCGCTGAGGCTTGTGCTCATCCCGCGCGGCACGCCCCCCACTACGCTGGGCCATGAGCCAGACGTCACGCGCGCTTTCGCCCTTTGGCACCACGATCTTCGCGACCATGTCGCACTTGGCGCTAGAGCACGACGCAGTGAACCTGGCCCAGGGCTTCCCCGACTTTGACGGCCCGGCGTTTATCAAGCAGGCCGCCAAGGACGCCATTGATCATCAACCCAATCAATACGCGCCGATGCCCGGGCTGCCCGCGCTGCGCAAGGCGATCGCCGCGCGGTTTGCCGCTGATACAGGCGTCGCGTGCGACCCCGACGCGCAGGTCGTGGTGACCAGCGGGTGTACCGAGGCGGTCGCCGCCGCGATGCTGGGCCTGTGCGAGCCCGGGGATGAGGTCGTGCTGTTCGAGCCGTTCTACGACAGCTACCGGGCCTGCGTGGCGATGGCCGGTGCCGTGCCGCGGTACGTTCCGCTTCGCCCGCGCTACGAGTCTGGACCAAACGGCCAGCGGCGGATCGCGTCGTTCGACTTTGACCCCGCAGAGCTGGCGGCGGCGTTCGTCCCGCTGCGCGCTGGCGCGCGGACCCGCGCGGTGCTTGTCAACACCCCGCACAACCCCACGGGCAAAGTGTTCTCGCGCGCTGAGCTGGCGCAGATCGCCGCGCTGTGCGTAAGGCACAACGCGCTGGCGCTGAGCGATGAGGTCTACGAACGGCTGCTGTTTGAGCCGGGCACGCACCCGCACATCCCGCTGGCCACGGTGCCCGGGATGGCTGAGCGGACGCTGACGCTCAGCAGTTTGGGCAAGACCTTTAGCCTCACGGGGTGGAAGGTTGGATGGGCCGTCGGGCCTGAAGTCTTGGTGGCGGCGGTCCGCGCGGCGCACCAGTTCTTAACCTTCAGCGTGCCCACGCCGTTGCAGCACGCCGCGGCGGTGGCGCTGACGCGTGAGGGCGAGGCCGTGCCCGCGCTGCTTGCGACGCTGCGCGAGGGGCGTGACGCGCTGGCGGGCGCGCTGGAGGCGCTGGGGTTTGTCGTGCATGTGCCGGCGGGTACGTACTTCATCTGCGCCGACCACACCGCCGTGTCGGCCCGCCTTGGCGTCAGCGGCGACCAGGCCTTTGTGCTTGAGCTGATCAAGCGCTGTCGCGTGGCGGCAATCCCGCCGAGCGTCTTCTACAACGACACCAGCCTTGGCACTTCGCTGGTGCGGTTCGCGTTCTGCAAGCGTGCGGAGACTATCGCCGAGGGCATCAAGCGCCTGCAAGCCCTCGGCGACCGGCGCTGAAGGCGTTGACGAGAGCTGGTTTCTCACGGCCTAGCCGAGGACCATCAATCTGCGGGCACCACGCGTCAGCCCGAAGCTTCCGACCCCTTCACGCCCAGCAGAGCGCCGACTTTCGCTGTCATCTCGCGGGCTGAGGTCGCGATGCTCGCGCGCGAACGCTTCATCGCCACGACCCACGCCCACACGCCGCCGATGATCGACAAGGGCAGGTACCAGTACCACGTTGTTTGCCACAGCCAGCCCCAGCCCGGCAGCATCGCCCCCAGCAGGCTCTTGGTCAGCACAACACCGGGCCAGACCGACAGCACCAGCACGACGCCGAAGATTGCCGGAAACCTCGGCACCATACGAGTCCGGAAACTCAAGCGCGTGCGCAGCTCGCCCGCGCCGGCGGCGTCAACCAACAGCTCACCCTCGAAGGGCGTGCCCCAGGCCTCGGTGACAAACAGCGGGCCGCCCTCGCCCCTACGAAAGCCGGCCAGCTTCCCACGCCGTGCGGCCTCGTCCAGCGTCTCGACGATGGCAGACGGACCCAGCGGCACCTCGATCGGCGCGGGGCTTTGGGCTCGCTCTGTCGCAGGCTGAGTCATCGGGACCAAGCGTACCGACCCGGCAGGTGGGGCGAAGGCATCGCACTTGACCTGCAACCAAGTTGCATCTATGCTCTTCGTTCATGCAACCAAGTTGCACATCACGGCGGGCGTTCACGCTCATCGAGCTGCTGGTGGTTATCGCGGTGGTCGCGCTGCTGGTCAGCCTGCTTCTGCCGGCACTGGCCGGCGCACGCCGGGCGGCACGAACGACTAAGTGCCTCGCCCAGATTCACCAGCTCGGGCTGGCTCAGGCCCTTTACGCGCTTGACCACCGTGAGCGGCTCGTCGACGCCGGGCTGGCCCACGGCGGCTCTGGCGAGCCCAACCTGAGCTGGCCGGTGGCCTTGCAGCAGTACACCGACGCACCCATCGCGCTGCGCTCACCCGGTGATGACAGCCCGAGCTGGGCCGTGGAGCAGGGCGGGAGCTTTGACGGGCTGACGCTGGCGGGGTACCTCGACGCGTTCGAGGCCGCGCGCGGAACGCTGCGCCCTGGGCAGGTCTTCACGGGTCTGCGGCCGCTGGCGCGGTGGAGCAGTTACGGGCTCAACAACTATCTGACGCCCAGCAAAGCCCCGCCGCGCGAGCTGACCGGCGGCATCAGCTTCGACCGTCTAGCCACGATTCCCCGCCCTTCGGGCACGGTGCAGTGGCTGATGATGACCTACGGGCGTGACGGGCCGCACAGCGTCTCGTTCTCGCGCAGTGACCATGTGCACGCGGAGGACTGGGCTCAGCTTGGTGAGCAGGCCGCCCCGGCGCTGGCCGTCCGCGAGGTGCAGACGTACGCGCACGCGGGGCGACCGGCGGCCGCCGACGCCGCGGCGAACTACGCGTTCCTTGACGGGCACGCCGCCACCGCGAAGTTTTCCAGCCTTTGGCAGAGCGAAACCCGCAACAGCTTTGACCCGCGCGCCGTTCCGTAGCGCCAGTCCCGTAACGCCAATCCCTTGACACCAGTCCCGTAACTCCGTTCCTTTTCAGCGAGCCAGCATGACCACGCACACAGCCGTTCGCCTCTGCCCGCTTGTTCCGCTGGTCTTGCTTCCAGTTGGCATTCTGCTGAGCTTGGCCGGCGCTGCTCTGGCTCAGCCGCACGCAAGCGACGCGGTCTTGCGCATCGAAGCCGGCCGCCTAACCACCGCCGCCGTCAGCGCCCCGGCGGGTCTGCTGGTGCCCCAGCGGGTCTTTGCTGCTGAGCTTGCCGACTTTGCCGGCTCATGGTTCAGCAACGACCCCGGCTTTGACAGCCTGCCGGGCACGTTTGCGCCGGGCCAGCAACTGGTCTTCCGCATCGAGGGCCCGCTGCAAGCCCTCGACAGCGCGGCGAGCCCGCCACGCTTCCGCCCCGCGCCCGACGCACGCCTGCGCGTTCGCTTTGGCGTTCAAGAACGCTTCACGCCACCACCATCTGGCGTTGGCCCGCCGCCCGGCACCAGCCCACCGCCCGCCACGAGCGTTGACGGCTTCGCCATCAGCGCCGCCAGCACCGGGCAGTTCCACCGCCACCTGGGCTTCACGCTGCAATCGCAGCCTGATCTCGCCCTCACACCCGCTGACGGCGCCTATGCGCTGAGCCTGACGTGGCAGGGCGTCGGTGGCGCTCCGGCGCGCTCACGCCCCATCTGGATTGTCCTGAGCAAGCAGGCGTCGCCCGCGCAGCTCGACGCCGCGCTCTTGGCAGCGCAGCGTCTGGCCTGCCCCAGTGACATCGCCAGCCCCGGTGCAGGCGGTAGCCCGGACGGCGAGCTGACCGCCGACGACATCATCGCCTTCGTCCAAGCCTTCACCGCCGCCAACTTGAGCACCGCCGACATCGCCGGGCCCGGCGGTAGCGCTGGCCCCGACGGCGAACTGACCGCCGACGACATCATCGCTTTCGTCAACGCCTTCATTGCCGGGTGCTAAGCCCGTCACGCCAAACGTCTTCCGCTCAACCCTTTTTTGGAGACTTGACAATGAGATCAGCCCGCACGCATCGCCGCACGCTCGCCGCCACACTCAGCGCTGCAGCATTCGCCGCAGCCACGCTGCTAAGCACAGCCAGCGCCCTGGCCCACGAGGGCGACATCGCCTTGGCGGTAGTCAACAACCGCCTTGTAACCGGCATCAGCGAGCAGGTCGGCACCAGCGAGTGGGTTGTGCCCAACGGCCAGCGCGTCTTTCTGGGAGAGCTTGATGCCGCTGGTTTCGCTGCCGACCCCGGCCTCTTTGCCGGCCCCACTGGCAGCGCCAGCGGACCGCTAACGCTCCCCGCCGGGGGCTTGATCGCCTTCAACATCCGCACCTCGCTGCTGGCCTGGAACGGTGCCGGGTTCACCGCCACCGACCACGCCATGCGCCTCGAGTTTGCCGCCGGCGCGCTGGCCGCAACCACGCCCACAACCCCCGCGATGGTCCCGGGCTTTGGCATCAGCACCGGCACCGGCGCCTTCGACGAGCACTGGGACTTCTTTCTGACCCGCGCCGCCGGCGTCCTGCAGACCGGCATCTACCTGCTCGAACTGGACCTGTTCCTCGCTGGCAGCAGCGTTCAGGGCGCCGAGCCGATCTGGCTGGTCATGAACTTTGGCGACACCGAGGAGAACCACGAGTTCGCCGAGGAGTGGGTAGAGACCAACCTTGTGCCCTCACCCGGTGCCGCGGGCTTGCTGGCCCTCGGCGGCCTGGCCGCCGCGCGTCGCCGGCGCAACTGAGCGTACTGAGACCAATCAGCCCACTGGCTGACACTCGCCCGACCGCCCACCGGCGCTCGGGTTGACTTCGCACAAACGACCGGCTTCGCGTCAACCAGACTGAGCAGGCGCTTCGGGAGCGAGGGCCGCGGCAGCGGGTTCCTCAGCCTCGATGGCCTCGGGGAACGCCGTGCGCTCCATGTCCAGCACCCACTGTTCAAGCGGGTAGAACTTCAGCAAGTCAAGCTTGATCGGCTCGCCCGACTTGGTGCTGAGGGTGACGAAGAACTTGTGCCACTTGCGCTTGTCGACCTCCGCCAGGTCGCCCGGAACAATCGAGCGCCCGCCCGGGAGCGTCAGCCGCTGCGAAGCGCGCTCCCACCGGTACGTTCGCCCGCGCGCCGCGACAACCTTCGCCAGCACCCAGATCAACCCGCCGAAGCCCGTCACGGTCACAAACCACTGGAAGGGCAGGTCGTAGAACGCCAGTTCGCTGGGCTTATCTTGCCCTGACCAAACCTTCCTGAGATCCGTCAAGCTTCGCGCGGGCTCAGCGATCTTCGAATGCTCGGGCGTCAACATGCCCACGCGGCTGAGCGAGACCAGCCACGACTGCTTGGCCTGTGAGAGCGGATCAAAACCCGATCCGCCGCTAGCCTGTGCCTTGAGCCCCTCGAGCCGCTCGGCAGGATCATCGATTGACGCGGTCGCCAGCCGCCCGGCGGCGTCGGCCTGCTCAAGGTACTTGAACTGCTTGAAGCTCGCGTCCTCACGCCCGCGCTTCGGATAGAGATAGATCGCGTCGTACAACCCCCAAGCGCCCAGGATCAGCGCAATCGCCGCGAAGATCAGCATCTTGCGCGTCCAAGGCTTGTGCAGTGTCGTCTCGGTCAAAGTGAGCGGATCGACCTCGACGGCCCCTCCCGAGGAGCGGGGCTGGCTCACGCCGGGCGTCGGGGCTGATGGCGTTGATGCTGGGTCGCTCATGGATCGGCTGCCGCAGAGGAAAGTGTAAAGGTCGGGTAAAGGGTACCGCCCGTGAAGCCCCAGAGTGCAGAACCCCGGTTTCTTCACAAACCAGCCCTGCCGGAGTGACCCCAGGCCTAACACTCCGTGGTCAGTCCTCCGTAGACCGACAGCTAAGGGGGCTTAGGTCGGCGGGGGGCTGATGACCACCGCCGCCGCGACCGCCAACAGGGCCGGTGCGGCCCCAGCACTCCGAACCAGCCCCAACTTCCAGCCCTTCAGCGGAAGGTTCAGGGCGTCGACCAGCGTTGGACCCCAGACCCCCAGCAGCAGCAGCCCGATGTACATCGCGGCGTGCTGGTCTTTGGCCTGCCCGAACAGGGCCGCTTGCATGAGGGTGGTGGCCAGCAGCGCGCCCAGCGTGGTCATTGTCCCGTGGGCCAGAGTCAGGCGGGACCGCAGCAGGCTTAGCGCTAGCGCGACGCCCAGCGCGGCACACAGGGCGAGAACGACAAACGCCGGGCTCTGGACCTTGAACCCAATGATCAGCACCTGGCTGACGCTGAACGCCGTGATGAACGCGGGCAGCACGCCCATCCACCCGGCGCTGCCGCCAGCGATGTTGGCCTGGCCTTGGGTCTGCACGGGCCTGGCCCCGCGCTCAAGCCCTGCGATCATCAGCCAGGCGACCGTGGCAAAGCCCACGAGGATCGCCGCGCTGGTCCCCGCGTCCCACCGCTGCGTGATCTGCCCGCGCGCGCTGACAAAGGCGACGCCAGCGAACAGCGCCAGCCGCAGGGCCCAGCGGATCGCGCCCGGCGTTGCCAGCAGCGCCGAGGCCAGGCCCAGCAGCAGCGCCACCAGTGAGATCGCGGGCCACCACGTCAGAAAGCTCGCGCCCGGCAGCAGGCTGGGCATGCCGCCATCATCGCTGCGCGAAACAAGCTGGTGCGCGACAATTGACGCGAGGCCCAGCACCAGCGGCCCGACAAAGAGCCGGTCGTCCAACGGGTGCCGCTCGCCGACGACCACGCCCCGCCCCAGACTTGCCCCTCTTGGCAGCCAGGCGATGAGAAAGCCCAGCAGCCCCAGCAGCAGGCCCACGGGCGCGGCGGTCATGATCTTTTGAACAATTGCTGGGTCCATGGCTGAGTCTACAACAACGCCCCGAGGTGAGCCCCGGGGCGCGTGGTGAGGTTGGCGGTCTTCGGGGCGGTTTACTTGCGCTCGCCCACGAGCGAGACGATCATGCTGATCTCGTCAGAGAGGCCCTTGCCGACCATGTAGCTGTTGCCGAAGTCGGAGCGCTTGAAGTTGAAGGTGGCCTCGAAGCCCTGGTTGGTACCTCCGCTGCGCGAGGGCGCCTGGCCGGTAAAGGTGCCCTTGGCGGTGACGGGCTTGGTGACGCCGCGGAAGGTCAAGTCGCCCGTGAGGTCAAAGGTCTTTTCGCCGCTCTTGGTGACGCTAGTGCTCTTGAAGGTGATGGCGGGGAACTCTTTGACGCTGAAGAAGTCCGGGCCCTTGAGGTGGTCGTTGCGCGCGCTGTTGCGTGTGTCAACGCTGGCGGCGTCGATGGAGACCTCGATGCTGCTCTTGCCCATGTCGGCGGGGTTGATCTCGAAGGCGCCGGTAACAATGTTGAACGTCCCGTAGAAGTTGGCCACCTCGCGCCAGTTGACGCCGAAGACCACCGAGGTATGGACGGCGTCAACGCTGAACACGCCGGTCTTGGCCGGTGCGGCGCTGCCCTGGGCCGCCGCGGGCGACGCCCCGGGCTGCGCCAGCGCGACTACCAGCGCGGCCCCAGCGGCGAGCGTCGAGACCCCGACCAAACCCACAAAGCCCTTCGTGCGCATCGATGAAGTCATGGACAGGTTCCTTGCTGCCTCGCGTGAGCGGGCGTGTCTGACGGCGGGCCGCGCCCGGAACATCCGGAGGAAGGCGAGCGCCGACTGTGCCGGTGGGCATACGAAGGTTCTCGGTCTCGCGGTGCGTTCCGGGGCCACATTTTACCCAGTCGGCCGAAAAACTTGTTCAAACAACTAGTTTGATGAAAGGACTTTGTTCGGTCTAGAACGTTGTGCGAGATGAACGGATGAAGATTAGGGTATTTCACGGAGGCTTCGCGGACGACCCCCACTGGGCACGGGCCCGATCGCAGTGCATAGTTGGGGGCTGTCGCGCCGGTCGGTCGTTGCCGATCGGTTCTTGGGCCCCGTCTACCTCACGGGGGCCTGCGTTCGTGCGGCAACGAGGGCCTTGGGCCCCGGGAGCAGGACCATGGCAGATCGTGCAACATCTGGTGTGTTTGGCCGCGCGGTGGTGCTGGGCGCGGGCGCGGTGGCGCTGCTGGGCTCGTTGGCCCTTGCGCAGACGACCGTGACGCTGACGCCCAGTGCGGACACCACGATGTTCGAGGCGCTGACCGGCGATGAGCTGTCTTCAGGCGTGGGCACGACGATGTACATGGGGCAAACTACGCGCAACAACGAGCGGCGGCGTGCGCTGATGCGGTTCAACCTCAGCACGATCCCCAGCAATGCGCGGATCACGGATGTGTCGCTGCGCGTCAACCAGACGCGAGCGATCGAGCAGTCAGAGGGCGACCTGGTGAGCTTTCACCGCATGACGCGGGCGTGGGGCGAGGGGGCGAGCAACTCGCCTTTGGGCGCGGGCGCGGCGGCGCTGCCGGGGGATGCGAGCTGGACCTTCGCGGTCTTTCCTGACGTGGCCTGGACCATCCCTGGCGGAGACTTTGTGAGTGAGGCCAGCTACTCGCAGGCCACGCCGCGGGCCCTGGGCTTCATCACGTTTGCAGGCCTGGGTCTGACGGCGGATATCCAGCGGTGGATCCGCTCGCCGGCGACGAACCTTGGCTGGGTGCTGCGTGGCGAAGAGCAGCCCAACGGCGGCGCAAGGCGCTTCAGCACGCGCGAGACGGGCACCACGAACAACCGGCCGCGGCTGACGGTGACGTACCGGCTTATCACCCCTTGCACTGCGAGCGATGTGGCAGAGGCGGGGCAGGCGCCGTTTGCAGATGGCGAGCTGACGGCAGACGACGTGATTGTCTTTATCTCGCGGTTTGTCAGCGGTGACGCGCGGTCAGACGTCGCTGGCCCGGGGCAGAGTGTGGGCCCGGACGGCCAGTTCACGGCGGACGACATCCTGCTGTTCATTAGCCGCTTCACGGCTGGCTGCTGAGCCCGCCGGCTGCTAAACCATTAGTGCCGGCGCGACCTTTCGCGGGCTTGGGCTCGTAAAATGGTCATGGTAAAAGCAGCGCGGCC
>Ga0163144_10006159_pt1 | contig 26542 bp, 26 predicted proteins | sample OliLak19BULKMAT1_FD_123175 | JGI IMG/M metagenome (GOLD analysis project Ga0163144, IMG submission 123175) | Freshwater microbial mat bacterial communities from Lake Vanda, McMurdo Dry Valleys, Antarctica - Oligotrophic Lake LV.19.BULKMAT1 | ecosystem: Environmental > Aquatic > Freshwater >...
CGGATTACGGTGCCTCGGCCGATCCGAACAATCCGCGCGACATCATCATCAATTTCCTCGCTGCGAACGCCACCTACCTCGATGACAACGACAACACCATCGATCAGCAAACAGTCCGCCACGAGCGCTACGAGCAGGCGGCTTACCTGATTTCCGTTTCGCCCCAATCCATGATCCAGCGCTAGGACTGCCCATGAAAAACCACCAGAAAGAAGAGCTCCGGAGCCGCAGGGATTTCCTCCGGCAATCCGCGTGCGCCTCGCTAGGTGTCACGGGCCTCGTCAACGTCCTCGCAAATCTCCGGCTCATCACCGCCGCATCCGCGCAGGTGCCGGGGGGCGGTTACAAGGCGCTGGTCTGCCTTTTCCAATCCGGCGGGAATGATTCTAACAACTTCCTTGTGCCGCTCGCGGATGCCGGTGGTTTCAATCTGCGCACCGACTATGTCGCGGCGCGCGGAACCCTCTCCCTGCCGGTCACCGATCCTACGACGGGGAATGCCGTGCTGCATCCGCTGACCCCGGCCGGCACCGCCGCCTTCGCCCGCAATTTCGGAGGCGCGGCGATGCCGATGGGTCTGCACCCTTCATGCGGGGGCATCGCCTCGATGTTCGGATCCGGCGAGCTCGCCCTGCTGGCGAATGTCGGCACCCTCAGCTACCCGGTGCCGACGCGTGAGGACTACATCAACGCCACCGTGCCGGTGCCGCCACAGCTTTTCAGCCACTCGGACCAGCAGACGCAGTGGCAATCATCGGTCTCCGACAAACCTTTCACCTCAGGCTGGGGCGGGCGCGCCTCCGAACTCCTCAACGCCTCCTACAACGCCGGTTCGAAAGCATCGATGTCGATATCGCTGGCTGGCGTGAACTCTTTCCAGGTGGGAACCGCAGGCGGGGTCGCCCAATATGCGGTCGGAACCAGTGGTGCGATCAGCCTCAGCGGATACGGAACCAACTACTCCTCGGCTTACAACGACCCGGCAAACCCCTCGCTTGGATACAAGAACTCCGACACCGGAAGGAGGCTGCAGGCTTTCGAGAAAATCATGAACCTGACCCACGAAAACCTGCTCGAGGATCAGTACAACCACATTATCCGCGGTGCCCGCGCCACTGAGGGTGTGATCGGGGCCGCACTGACTGCGGCGGCTGCGGGCGGGGTGAATTTCGACGCCCACTTCGCCGGAGCCCAGACGAAGCTCGGGGATCAGCTCAAGATGATCGCCAAGCTCATCGCGGGGCGCACCGCACTCGGCAACAGCCGCCAGATTTTCTTCTGCCAGATCGGCGGGCACGACACCCACGCCTCGATGCTCACCGCCCACTCGAACCTCATGGCGGAGCTTTCCGGTGCGCTCCTCGCCTTCCGGAACGCCCTGAAAGATCCGGCGCTGGATGCTTTCGCTGACGTGACCACTTTCACCATGTCGGACTTCAACCGCACGCTTCAGGCGAACGGCAATGACGCCACCGCAGGCTCCGACCATGCATGGGGCGGCCACCACCTTGTCATGGGCGGCTCGGTGAACGGCGGCGATATCTACGGACATTTCCCGCCGCTCCTCACCGGTGCCGGGCTCGATTCCCACAGCTCTCGCGGGCGCTTCATCCCGGAGACCTCCGTGGATCAGTATGCGGCGGTGCTCACGAAATGGATGGGTGCCGGCTCCAACGAGATCGAGGCGATCTTCCCCAACCTTCCCCGCTTCGACGATCCGTTTTCGGTAGCCAGCGCCAACCTGGGCTTCCTGTGAAACGCCCCGCATGGATCACGCTCGCTGCGGTTCTTGCCGCGCTTGTGCTTTACGTTTCCAGAGACCCGGAACCTCTTTCCGTGAAGCTGCCGCCACCCGCCCAAACCCGCGAAGCCCCTCCTGCGCGTCACACCCCGGAAGAACCAGCCGATCTAACAGTTCTCCCGGTTGCGGAAACAGCATCCTCGCTAAACACCCCCGCGAACACCCCGGCGGATGACGTTTCCATCCTCAGCCAAATGCTATCCGAATACGGGAAAATCTTCGGCGGGAATCCCGTCGGAGAGAACGACGAGATCACCTCCGCACTCACGGGGAAAAACCCAAAACGCCTCGCCTTCCTTCCGCAGGACGGATCATTCCTCGATTCCACAGGCCGCCTCATCGACCGCTGGGGCACTCCTTATTTTTTCCACGCCCTCTCAGGATCGAAAATGGAGATCATTTCCGCCGGGCCGGATCTGCGGCACCATACGGCGGACGACATCACATCCGATTGAGGATGATCGCCGCAGAGCGTTCGGAATGTTCGTAAGCGCCTGATTCAAAACCTCCGGGAAGATAATTCCACCGTCGCTACCCCGGTGTTGTGGAGCGCAGTTCCTGAAGCTTTCCGAACACCGTTTCCGCCGACAGATCGGCAAGCACCCCGCCCGGCGCGCGTACCGAGGCGGTGTTCCACGCCCCTATCGGCCACGGGCCGAAACGCTCGGGAGCGGTGGGGCCGAAGATGGCGAGCACACGGTTGCCGACGGCGGCGGAGAGATGCATGGGGCCGCTGTCGTTGCCGATGAAAACGGATGGCTGGAGGACGAGAGCGGTCATTTCATCGAGCGGGCAGCCGGTGAGGTTCAGGAAACGACCTTCCGGAATTTCGCCGGAGGGCGAGGCCGGGGCGCCGGCGCACCATGCGACGCGGCTGCCGGGGATTTTTTCCCAGATAAGATGCGTGAGCTTGTCGAAGCCGCGCCATTCCTTCCCCACGCCGCGGCTGTCGGTGAAGATCACGAAACGCTCCGTGGCCGTCCCATCGAAGAATTTCCCCCAGCCGAACTCCGAGTCGTTCCTGAGCGCGAGGGGAAACGTCACCGCCCCATCCAGGCCGAGCATTTTCGGGAATTCCTGCAGCACCGGGATCGCATGGTGCGGGCCATCACCGGGGGGGAGGGCGACCCTTTCCCCGTAGAAAAAACCTGCCGCCTCCCGGCTGTCGCGCCGCCCCCAGCGCTGACGGGAGCGGGGCGCGGATGCCATCAGCGCGCTGCGGAAAAGCCCCTGCATGTCCCACACCATATCGAAGTGCCGCCCCCGGAGCTGGCTGAGGATTTCCCGGATGCCGCGTAGCCCTTCTTTCCGCCGGAAATGGATAACCTCGTGAACGAACGGGGCCGCCTCGACGAGTGGCGCGAAGCGATCCCTCGCCACCCAGGTGATCCGGCAATCCGGCAGCGCCGCCGCCACCCCCTGCACGACCTGCAGCGCATGGACGATATCGCCCAGCGAGGAAGGTTTCACCACCAGCAAGCTTTCGATCTTTCCTTCCATGCGACGCAAGCTTGCCTATCATGCCGCCCCCGGCAATCGTAAAGCCCCATGAGCCTCGACCCTCACGATACCGCAGAAACCCAAACCCGCCTCACAGAGGAATGGCACCACGCCGAGCCCGCCGCCACCGGCTCCGGCTTCACCCTGCTGATCGCGGAGAACCACCTCCGGAATTTCCTCCTCTGGCATGAGGAGGATGTCGCACGCCGAGACGACATCGGCTCCCAGCGCATCGTCCAGGCGAAGCGGGCCATCGATTCCTACAACCAGCAGCGCAACAATTTCATTGAGGAAATGGACAAGGTTCTCGTCGCCGAGCTGAAACCTGCGGAAAGCGGTGTACCCAGAAACTCCGAGACGCCGGGCATGATCGTTGACCGGCTTTCCATTTTGGCGCTCAAGGAGTTCCATATGCGCGAGGAGACCGAGCGCGATGACGCATCTGAAGTGCACCGGGAAAATTGCCGGGCCAAGCTCGCCCGCATCATCCTCCAGCGCGGCGACCTCACGCAGAGTCTCGGTGAGCTTCTCGATGACGTGGCGGCCGGCCGCCGGACCTTCGGCGTTTATTATCAGTTCAAGATGTATAACGACCCCGCGTTGAACCCGCAGCTCTATGGCGCGGAAAAATCCCAGGATGCATGACCGATCAGCCCCCAACCAAGCGACTTTTCCATCCGTTTTACTGGCCGCTCTGGGCAGGCATGGGCTTGTTCCGGCTACTGATCCTCCTGCCTTGGAGCCTGCAGATGACGCTCGGGCGGCTCTTTGCGAAAGTGGCCGTGGCCTTCGTCCCGGGCCGCAGGCACATCGTCGGCGTCAACTTGCGGTTGAGTTTCCCCGATATATCAGACCGGGAAATCAAGTTGCTGAAGAGACATCATTACGAGGCGCTCGGAATCGGAATATTTGAAACCTGCCTCGCCTGGTGGGCACCGTTGGAGCGGCTGCCAAAATATAAAACCATCGGCGCGGAGCATTTGGAAAAAGCAAGCGCACGGGGCAAAGGGGTGATTCTTTTCACTGCCCATTTTACCACCCTGGAAATTTGCGGACGCCTGTTCGCCGCCAAGTTCCCGATGGGCGGTCTTTACCGGGATCCTGACAATCCGGTGGTCGCCCGCGCGATGCACCGCGGCAGGATTGACAAAATGACGGTCGCCGTCCGGATGGATGATCTGAGGGGTTTTATCCGGGCGCTGAAGCAAAACCACACGATGTGGTATGCGCCGGATCAGGGAAGAAAGAGCAATTTTTCCACGCTGCTGCCGTTTTTCGGCGTGCTTGCGGTCACGAATACCGCCACGAGCCGCATCGTCCGGATGACCGGCGCGGCGGTGGTGCCGTTCTTCCCAAGGCGCCTCGCCGATGGGACCTATCTACTTGAAATCCAGCCCGCTCTGGAAAATTTCCCGACGGACGACGCGAACGCAGACACCGTCCGCACCAACCAACTGATAGAAGAAGCCGTCCGCAAGGCACCTGAGCAATACTTCTGGATCCATCGCCGGTTCAAGCGCCGCGGGAAAGATTTGGCCAACGTTTACCGATAGCCCGAAATCCACAACGGCAACGCAAGGAAGGGAGGCTTGCCTGATGCGGAATGGCCTGCAAGAGTCCGCCAGCTGATTCCTGCGGACAAGGATTCGAGCCCCCTGATTCCATGACTTCCAAACCTGAGAAAATCCTGGTCACCGGCGGTGCCGGCTTCATTGCGTCCCATTTGTGCGAGGCCTTGCTTGCCGAGGGAGCCGACTTGGTGGTGATCGATGACTTCAATGATTTCTATGATCCTTTGGTGAAAGAGGCGAATCTTGCCGGCATCCGCGACAGGATCGAACTGGTGAGGGGCGACATCCGGGATGTAAAATTGATGGAGTCATTGTTTGCGGAGCACTCGTTCAGCAAGGTCTTCCACCTCGCGGCCCGCGCGGGCGTGCGCCCGTCCATCGCCGATCCGCGGCTTTACGTCAGCACCAACGTGGATGGCACGCTTAATCTGTTGGAAGGCTGCCGCACCTCCGGCGTGAAACATTTCATCTTCGCGTCTTCCTCATCGGTCTATGGCGTGAACAAGAAGGTCCCATTCGCCGAGGACGATTTGATCCAGCGGACGATATCCCCCTACGCCGCCACCAAGCTGATGGGCGAGCAACTGTGCTCGAACTATTCCAATCTCTACGGCATCCACTGCGTCTGTCTGCGCTTCTTCACCGTCTATGGCCCGCGCCAGCGGCCGGATCTCGCGGTTTCAAAATTCACCCGCCGGATAATGGATGACCAACCGATCGACCAATACGGCGACGGCAGCACCGCGCGCGACTATACTTACATTGAGGACATCATTCACGGCGTCATGGCCGCCGGGAAATACACCGCCTCTGATTTTGAAATCATCAACCTCGGCGGGTCCGCCGCGAACACGCTGGCCCAACTCATTGTTGGAATTGAGGAAATTATCGGCAGGAAGGCAAAGATTAACTATCTGCCGGATCAGCCCGGCGATGTGCCGATGACTTATGCCGATGTCTCGAAGGCAGGCCGCCTGCTCGGCTACGCGCCAGCCACGCCACTGACAAGAGGCTTGGAGAGATATATCGAGTGGGTGAAGATGCATTAAAAAATGCGGCTTTGATGCGGCGGCGGAAAGCTACCGGATTCCCGCGACTACTGCCGATCAAGCGCGTTTCGACTTGGTGCTCCAGCCTCACCCGGATTTTCCCGCCAAGAGCGCACGGTAGAGACTAAAGTAGGAGTCCACGATGGTGGACTGACCGTAGCGTTCGTTCAGCCGGACCTGGCCCGCCCGGGCCATTGCGGCGCGATCCCGCGCGGGTGCTTCCAGAAGTTGGCGGAGCGCGGCAGCCATTCCCGCAGCATCTTTGCAGTCGCACAAGAGTCCGGTCGAGCCGTCTTCGATCAGCTCCGTCGCGCCGTCGCTGCGGGTGCTTACTACCGGCACAGCGTGGTTCCACGCCTCCAGGATCACATTTCCCAACGGTTCATGCCGTGAGGGGCAGACGAAGAGGTCCGCCAGCGCATAAAACCGATCTGGCGGGTCCTGCCAGCCGAGGAACTTCACCCGGTCTTCCAGTCCAAGCTCGCGCGAGCGGCTTTTGAGGTCTTCCATCAATGGGCCGTCTCCGGCAAGCATGAGCACCGATGGGCGACCGCCGATTTCCCGCGGAAGCATGGCGAAAGCATCCAACAAGTCAGTGAAGCCCTTCTTAGGGATTAGACGCCCCAGCGCAAACAGGATCCGGGCGTTTTCTACCACTCCGTATTCGTGCCTCAACAATGCCTTCTCGGAATCCTCCACCACCAGCGGCTCGGGCACGAAGTTACCGATGTGATGAACCCGCTTGGAGGGCAGGCCAGCTTTGACGAGATAATCACAGATTGCCCGAGTGTTACCCACCCAAGCATCGGCATGGCGGTAGTAGCCGTCGATCTTATAGAATCCCCCGAGGCGCGCCACATGGACTGCGGACGACTTTTCTGGGAGGTGGGTGAGCCGCGTGGCGCGGCCCATGTAAGTCTGCACGACGCAGGGTGCGCGTTCCTGAATCCGCCGCCTAATCCACCACCAAGACCACGCATCCCAGCGATTGGCCATTGGCAAGTGGATTTGTTTGATCGGATTTGATGCAAGCGCACGGGCCACCGGGCTGTCCGGCCGGTTGATGGCGGTGATCGGCTGGCCTGCTTGAAGAATGGCGCGGGCCAGTCTCACATAAAACTGATCCGCGCCGCCGAACTCGCGGCTGCCGAGGATGTGAATCGAGTGAATCGGATCTGCCATTGGAGTCCCCGTGCTTTAGACGGGCCAGGATGAAAAATCCAGAGTTTAGTACGACGTGCTTCCGCCGTCAGGATTATCCTTGACGGAACAAGCCGGGCGACGATGACTCCAGAACGCGTAATTGCCATGGCTTTGAAACAAATTTTTTGCATGAAATGGGGAACCGCATACGGCCCAAGGGACGTGAACATCCTCTATTCGATGGTGGCGCGCAACATCACCGGCGAATTCAAGGTGGTTTGTTTCACGGACGATGCCACCGGCATTCGCCCGGAGGTGAACTGTCTGCCGCTACCGCCGCTTGGTTGTGATATCCCACCGGATGTGCCCGGCAAGTGGCCGAAAGTCGCCCTCTGGAGCAAGGAAATCAACGGCTTGGAAGGCATTGCCCTCTTCATTGATCTGGATTCCGTGATCGTGGGCAACCTCGACTGTTACTTCGAATACGGCGATCCGAACGACGTGATCACCGCGCGGAACTGGCTCAGGCGGTTCCGGAAAAGCGGCCAGACATCGGTCTTCCGTTTCCCCATCGGCGGGCATTCCTACATGTTGGAAAACCTTCAGGCCGACTCCGCTACGGTTTCCAGGAAGTACCAATACGAGCAGAACTACGTCACCCACAATATCCGCGGGGGCATCGAGTTCTGGCCGGAATCATGGACGCGTCATTTTCGCGTCCACTGCATGGGTGCTTGGCCTCTCCGCTATCTGCGCCCGCCGATTCTACCCGCAGGCGCGAAAATCATCACCTTTCCCGGCTTGCCCGGGCCATCGGATGCGATGCTCGGCCGCTGGACGGCAAGTGCCGTTTCGCACGCGCCGATCGAGCATCTGCGCTGGACCTGGTCCCAGTTCAAGGCGGGGAAAAAATGGAAGAGGCAGATTTCCCGTTATGTCCAGAAAACGGATTGGATCGCGGAATACTGGAGCGAGTGAGATGCATTATTTCAAGAAACTCCGATCCCCCGACACACGATGAAGCGCCTCATATTATTCGATCTGGACGGTGTATTGCTTCACTCCCACGAGAACATGCGGCAGGCATGGGATGTGGTCTTGAAGAAGACCGATGTCAATCTGCCGTTCGAGGCATACTTTTCGTTGATCGGGCGTCCGTTTAAGGACATCATGGCTCACTTGGGAGTTAGCTCCAACGTCGAGCAGATCGAGAAGATCTATATGACAGCGTCTTTCGATTTCCTGTCAGACGCGACGTTTTTTCCCGGCGTGCGCGAGGCTTTGGCCACCATCCGGGACATGGGGGTCAAGATAGCAGTGGTCACATCCAAGGATGCGCCGCGCACTAAGGCGGTCTTAGCCCAACTCGACATTACTTACGCTTCAGTCCAGAGCCCGAATAACAGATTCCGCGGAAAGCCTGCGCCGGATCACTTGTTGTTGGCGATGGCGGAGGCAGGAGAAGATCCGCTCGACACGCTGTTCGTCGGTGATATGGAAACCGATTGGCAAGCCGCATGTCGCGCCGGCATTGATTATGTCCATGCGGCTTGGGGATATGGCGAGCCGATTGATTCCGTGCCGACGCTTGATTCCATTTCCGAACTTCCCAATTTCATCCAATGAAAACCGCAGCCGTTATTCCGTGCCGATTCCAGTCCTCCCGCTTTGAAGGGAAACCCCTAGCCACCATCGGCGGCAAACCGATGATGTGGCATGTTTACCAACAGGTGATAAGAACCACCACCATCGACATGGTGTACATTGCAACTGACAGCCGTGAAATCGGCGCGGCATGCGACGAACTGGGGATGAAGTGGATCATGACTTCGAACCAGCATCTCACCGGAACTGATCGCGTTGCCGAATGTGCCAGGAAACTGGATGCGGATGTGATCGTGAACGTTCAGGGGGATGAACCGTTCATTATGCCGGAATCGATCGACGCAGTGACGAAAGCGCTTCTGGAAAGCTCTATCAGCGGGATCGCTGCGACCAACGGATACAGTGTGATCGATTCCGAGGAGGATGCAAACGACGAAGGTGTGGTGAAGGTAATCTTCTCGGCATCCGGCCTTGCAATGGCCTATTCCCGCCTTCCTATACCACTGGGCTACCGGCAGAAGTCCCGCTGCTACCGGCAGCTTGGTCTCTATGCATTCCACAAGGATGCGTTGGAATTTTTCGCAGCCGCGAAACAAGGGCCTATTGAAGCATCGGAGTCGGTCGAGATGTACCGCTTTGTCGAGCATGATCGGCCCGTTCTGATGGTGTGTGTGGAAGAATGCGGCGTGGCAGTGGATACGCCGGAGGATCTCTATCATGCCCGGCAGATTTACGAGAAATCGATAGCTCCAAAAGCCTGATAGCTTCGTCGGAAGTTCAGAAAAGGTCGGCGAAATAAGCGACGCCCTTCGCGTCTTCCCAATCCTTCATCTGCAGGATGCGCCAGTTGTCTGGTTGATGGAAAACGGCGGGATCCAGGAACGGGTAGGTTTCAAACCAGTCGTGCGGGCAGGGATCAGTGACGAGGCCGCTTTCGTCCTCACTCTGGAGGTAGCGTTTCAGAATCTTTTCGATGGGACGTTTCGGTTGATAGACGCGCTCGAGCCAGCGGTACCATTTCTGTTTCAGGATTAGGTTGTCCCAATCGACGAACTGGAAATGCAGGCCGAAAGGGCCTTCGAGTCGATGCTTTTTTTCCTTCACACGGGGCACCCGGGAGGTATGGATGAAGCCCGACGAATAGACCCCGCGCCGGTCGTCGCAGAAGATGCAGTATTTGAACCGGCTGATGCCCTTGTCGCTATCAGTGCGGAAGTAGTCCACGCCACGCCACAGGTAGACCCACCTGAATGCCAGTTGATCTCCGGGCGTGAGATCGAGGATGAGGTTCCGCAGCAACCCGCCTGCAGGAGATTCTAGGTGAGCGCCTCGTCCGCATTGATCACGATGAAGTGTGTGCCTCCAATTTCACGGCCTGCCTGAAGCAACCGGTTGCGGTCGGCGGGTTCATCCCGTACCCAGCGACCTTGGTCAGAATCCGCTTCACCCGGCATTCCTCGCGGCAATGCTCCACATGGGCGAGAGTATCATCGCTCGAACAATCATCCAGATAGATGATGGCATCGGTATGCTGAGCGAGCGCCTTGATGGCGAACTGGATCCTTGCACCTTCGTTCCGGGCGGGCATCAGCCCCACGATCTTCGGCGGCAACTTGCGGAGACGGTATTTCCGGATCAGTGAGAACATGTTCTGTGGGATGGTGCACCGGTATTGGCTCCGAGAGTACGTGCTAACAATCTTGTGCATGCGTGGCGGTGCGCAATCTCCCGTTCGACTTGCCTGCGGCTCTGGTTGAGGCGGATACCTTCCGGCAGAAATCTCCGGAAGAGGGATTTGCCGAGGGCGTTGTAGCGGATTTGGATCATCGCCTTCTCGAGTTGCTGGTGTGGCGCATCGGCGAGGATTTTGACGAAGTCCTTCGGAATCCCTGCGGAAAGAAGGAAGGCTTCGGATTCCCGGAAGCAGCTCTCGGCCTTCGGGCTTGCGCCGCGCACCTTTTCTTCACTCCTGCGCGGGCGGTTGGCCGAGATGGGATGCAACCAGAAATAGGACTTCACCACAGGATCAATGACCCATCGTGCCTTGCGGCTCATTTCCAGCGCCCAGACGCAGTCACCGGCGTGGCCGTGTGCGGCGGGGAATGGATTCTCCTTCAGAAACTTCGTGGAGTAGAGACTTCCCGCACTCCTCGATAGATGGCCGGCAGGGAAGAACCCCAATGTCATCGCCACCCATTCTGCTGGTTTGATGAGCATGTGTTCCGTTATGCCGCTCTCCGCGATGATCTGGTGAATGGGCCAACGCCGTTTGGAGGAACGGCCTTTGTCATCGAGCATTTCCGGGGCTGAAATCACGGCGGCGGCTTCGAATTGCCGGATAGTTCTAGTGAGGCGCTTGAGGGAGTCCACAGGCAGTAGGTCGCCGACGGTGCAGATAGTGCAGCAATTCTGTGTCGCCGCTGGGATTCCGTAGTTCCATGATGGGTAGAGTCCCGGAGGATGATTCAGGAAAACCACATTAACTCCTTCTAGTTCCCGCTTAAGGTAGTCCAAGGTTCCGTTGACGGAGTCGCTGTCAACGACGATGATCTACGCGACAATACCCGCGGGGGATCGGAGATGAGCCGCATGATCTGGCATTGCGTCCACGCAATCGCGCACGGGACACACGATGCTTGCTCGGAATTCACTCATTTTCCCGTTTCCTACGGGCATGCATAAATCTTTTCAAGGCCAAAACTCCGCATCGACATCGGATAACAGGTCCATACAGTTATCATACGTGACAGCCATTACGGAAAACCCCCAAATCGCATTGGCCATCGTCGGTTCACACACCACCGCGATCGCCGCAGAACTGGTGGCGGAGCTGGGGATTTATCCCGAGTTCCTTGCGATTTGCCGCCGAGGTGCGACGACTTCGCTGCCAGTGGCTCTGAACGGAGACGAGTGGGGGAAGCTATTGAAGCATCCGTGCTATCTGGGAGCGGGAAAGCTGATCCGGGGATTTCTCGATGAAATGGGCGGTTTAACAGGCGGCCGTTCTTTCGATTGTTTCATCCATCACAGCAAGGATCCGTTTTCGCAACTTCTTTCCAATCATCCGTTATGTCGCAATTATTTCTATATTGAGGAGGGGTTTACCGCATTGACGGGGGGAGCCTTCGGATGGCCGAAGAAACGGCGGCTACAGAAACTGGTATGGAACCTGCGGAGCCGGATTTTCTACCAAGGGAGCATCAACCGTCACCGTGACTTCTTCGATACCTCCGCTCCGAAATATGGTGGGGTGTTCGCGCTCTCGAAAGGTGGCTTCAAGAATTTTCCCGGTAGGGTGCAACTGAACCCCTGGGGCGTCACATTAGCGATTCCACTGCCGGCATCACTGGTGATCTTCCTTGATTCCCAATACTTGCTGAAAAACTGCACGGAGGAGGACTATGTCACCGCTCTGTGTGACAGCCTTCGTGTGATTGCGGGTTCCGGCAAGTCTGCCGCGATCAAATTCCATCCGGCGGAAAGAGATCAGGCTCGAAAGCAGCGGGTCATGAAGGCTGTGCGCGCCCTCGGGGAAATTGACACTCTGATCGAGCTGCCCGCTTCATTTGTGGGTGAGCGAATGGAATTCAGCGCCGATGCCATGGTGGTGGTGGGCACTTCTGCCATCGGCCTGTATCTCGGCGAGCGTGGATTCCAAACTTTCACATTTGCACCGCGCATCGCGCCGACTTCGGCCAAATACGCAAAAGTAATGGGGGAAATCCCACGGGAATTTCGGGAAGTCTGCCGGAGCATCTAGCGGTAGCGCCAAGATCAGTTTTTCAGCGGAATGCTGGAGAGTCCGATTGTCGGCGGGTGGCAACATCGTAGATCGCTTCCAAGCTTATGCATTGTTTGCGCACATCGAAATTTTTTTGAACATGAGTGATGCCGTTCTCTCCGAGCCAGCGAGCCAAGGTCGCATCCTTCAAACAGCGGTCCAAAGCAAAAGCCAGTGCGGCGGGATCGGCCTCGGGAACGAGGATTCCGGTTTCTTCATGTATGACCGCTTCCGGTATGGCCGCATGGAAGGTGCTCACCACAGGTGTTCCAAGGGCCATGGCCTCGAGGTTCATCATGCCGAGCCCTTCCGAGTCGCCGCTGCGGCTCGTGACGCTGGGGGCGCAGAGGACGGCGGCCCTGCCGACCATCTCACGCACAAAATCCGGGCTCTGGCTGCCATGGAAAGTCATGCGGTCCGCGATCGGTTGGGCGAGTTGCTGGAGGCTTTTAAGCAGCACCCCGTCTCCGATGATGTGAAGGTGGTGGCGTCCCCCCTCTTGGGCGAGGCGGATCATTGCCTCTATCAGATATTGGCAACCCTTTTTCTCGGTGAGACGGCCCACAAAAACGACGTCTTTACGCTCGCTGGGGCCCTTGAGAGCTACGAATTTTTCCAGATCGATTCCGATGTAATGGCGTATGATCTTTTCCTCTGGACAACCATGTTCGATGAGTTTGCCTGCGATGAAATCGGAAACTGCGATGATTTGCGCTGCCTGCTGGAAGAGTTTGGGCCGTTGAGACTCGTAGCGGGTTTCCGGGGCGTTGATGGTGATGTCAAATCCGTGGAATGTGACGACCAATGGAACTCGGAGTGCCTTGGAAAGAGGCAGACCCATAAATAACGCGTCGGGGCCGAAGTGGACGTGTAAGAGAGACGGCTGAAAACCGCGCAGTTTGCCCAGCCATACGTCGGGAATGCTGCCGAAGCGCTTGAATGCCCATGACTCGAATGGTGCCCGCCACTTTGGGACCTCCTTGTTGAGTATGCAGGTGGCTGCGTTTTCGAGCAATTCGATGCCGCTCCGTTCCTCGGTCGCGCCTGCATAGACCGCTTGCCAGCGGGTGAGATGATTCCCCTGTGCAGCGATGAAAGTTTCTGAATACGGCAGCATTCGTTTCCGGAAAATTAAAACCGCTTGTGTGGATGCTTTCGTCATCGTGTGGGTTGCATGGATCCAGCGTCAGGTTAAATCGAAGAGCTGCGATGGGAGGGGACACGTGGGAGACAGGTTTTTGACGGTCACGCTGCGGTTCTTCAAGGCGATTTGCATCGCCTTGAACGATGGCAGGATGATGCTCTCATATTGAGAATTCAAATGGCTGGGAATGGCGTCGGTATAAACGCTCCGCCCGCCGCTGAGATCCATGCCGACAATTTCGATGTCAGTCGCGCCAAGATTAACAAGCGCCTGCAACGCGACGAACGCCACCGTTGCCGAGGGAAAAAAACCCACTTCCAGCCGGTGCGACCAGCCGATCGCCGCCGACGTTCCCGACGACTTCGGCCAGTAAATCGGCAAGCCGGACGCTTCGTTCAAGCTCCGCAGTTCGTCCTCGCCAACGGATGGAGCACCATACCACCGGTTGACACGCTCAATGAATGAGACCGGCCGGTTGCTCAGAGCACCGGGAAAATAAACATGCAGTAAAGAGGCCGCCCGATAATCGATCGCCAACGGCACGCCTTTCGCGTCGCGGATATGATAACCTCCATTCTCGCAAAACCGCGGATCCGTCACCACGATGAGATCGGGTATGATGCCTCGCTCCCGCAGAAAAGTAGCCCCTCCTGACACCGCGACGATCATGCGGCCAGAATTCTTAAGCAACGCCCAGTCGTGCTCGAGAGCGGACGGCCCGCTGGTTACCAATGCCACCGGCCTCTCAATCGGAGCGATCACATGGCTGGCAGGTAGCCCTTTGGCGATTTCCCGTCCATCATGCAGCATGGCCGAGAGTCCGTAAGTGTCGCGTGTGAATGAAAACCGGTGGTCGAATTTTCGGAGATGCCGCCAACCGCCGGCCCAGATGGCCTTTGAAACATTCCTTTTGAGGAAGTAAGGCAATCCCTCGATTAGCGATTGAAGCCGAACCCTGCGTTGGAACGGCAAGTCGGGAGCCATCAAATAATTATGGATGGTTTTAAGGTTCATGACATGGTTTTATGGACGCACTTTGGAGGTGAGCGCGTGACTTACCTCGGAACGCGGTAATCGTTTAGCAGGAGGATCCGCCTGTCATGCGAACCGCAGAAGAGCCGCTGCGCGAACCGACCGGGAGCCAGATGCGCGTCATAGTGTGACCGGACATTCGCGCGTAGTGTCTGGATTTCTCCGACGCTCATGGAAAAGACTGAGTGCAAGACGTCATTCAGGCTTTGCGCATTATGGAAAGCAAGGCAATTGACACGGTCCTGGAGTGGTGGTGATAGATACGCGCCGTATTGAAGGATCGGGATATTGCCGGCGGCCAGCGCTTCGATTACATTGTGGCAGAGCGGCATGCCGACGCCGGGGCAGGCGAGGAAGAAATCCGCTTTAGCGAGTGCGTCGAGCCATCGGTTGTGCGGGATCTTGCAGTGCTGGGTTTCACAGAATACGAAAGGGCGGAACTCGGGTGATGCTAGCCATTTGGCTGCATCGCCAGGTTTGTAGGTTTTGTCCTGCGGGATCGCGGCATCTGCCACGTCCAGCATTTCACGGCGCGAAAGCATGCTATAGACATCGCGGATGACATCCTTGTCGTATTTTCCCGGCTCGGTATTGCCGCCGAAAAACAACCGTGCGGGACGCCTCCCGGGATTTTCCGGCGGGTGGAATGATTGCACGCCCTTGGCGATCCATGGATGGACAAAGAACGGAAATGCGATCTCGTTAGAGTTGTGGCACATTCGCCATTCGTAATCCACGACGATGATGCGTTCCGCGTGTTCGGGGGTGGTATCCGCGTCATCGGTGATTAGGAAAAAAGGTTCCTTCAGATCGTTCGGAGATTGGACGACGCCCATTCGTTCTGATAGAAGTAATGATTTTAGCGCGCTGGCTCCGAAGGTGGAAAGCGTTCCGCGGCGGGCGGTAAAAACCGGGAAATAACCGGCATCAATGAGATCTCGGACGAGGCTGAAATAATAGCGGCCGCCTACGGCATCGATCGACGGGTTGGAGAAATCACAGCACACGATGCGCTCGCCTTCGCGGCGTTGGTCGAGGCCACGAGCCATCATGTTGGAGAAGGCGCGGCGATACGTGGGAAGCAGGAACGGCCGGCTTACCCGCACGGCCGCTTCCAGGGATTTTCCAAAGTGGACTCTCATGGTTGCGGGCGTTTGCGGATTCCGTTCGGGCACCAGACACTGCCGGAGGCGATCACATCGTCGCGGATGGCTTGGTTCTTTTTCATCGTTTCCGGCGTCTTGTAGCCGCGCTTGTGGTCCAGGTGCAGCACGATCGCCCGGTTGCGGATCTGCACGCCCCTGATGCCCCGGTTCGCGAGCCGCTCCCCCAGCTCCCGGTCCGCGCCGCCATATTGCATGTCCTCGTTGAAGCCGTTCACTGCAATGAGATCCTCGGTCCAGCTCGACGCATTGCAGTTGTTCCACGTCGGCTTGGTTGGTGTGAGCGTGTCCATCGTTTTTCCCAGAAAGGGGGGCAACGCCACCCTCACGGTGGGAGAGAATTCCCGCAACCCTCCCTGCCGGAGAAAGGCCGCATCGAAGACAATGCCGGATTCGATTTGCCCAAGCGTTATGGCTCCGCTCAAGCCCATCGGCAGCTTGCAGTAGCCGCCCGACAGGAATGATCCCGGTGCGGCATACCGGGCATGGACTTCCAAAAAATCGTGCCGGGGGATGCAATCCCCGTCGGTCATCACGATATAATCGTGAGCCACCTTCCCCAGCGCCACGTTCAGGATGGTCTGTCGCCGGTAGCCCTCGTCCTCATGCCAGATATGGGAAACAGGGAACCAAGCGTGTGGTCGGAAGCGTTCGATCAACTCGGACGTCCGCTGATCCGAGCCGTCGTCCGCTATGATGATTTCAAAATCGCGGTGCGTCTGACCCAAGTAGCCGTGCAGAACTTTTTCAAGCCATTGCGGCTGGTTGTATGTGCTGATGATCACACTCAAAAACATGATCTGTTTTAACGACACCCCCCCGCGCGGGTCAAGGGCTTCCTAGGTTCCCGCCGCCTGATGCAAGCTCTCCCGGCTCGGGGTTTGGCAATTCCTCAATTGCGATAACCCTCGTATGGCCTACACTAGCACATGTGGAGTAACATTATCCTGACACTGGCCCTTGCCTCGCTTCCGGCCTCTGCAGTGGATGAAGCCGCCGCCGTCATTACCTCCGGGGATCTTAATGGGTTCGAGAAGCTTGAGGACGCCCGCAAGGAAGTAATTTCCGCCGCGTTCGCCATTGCGGTGAAGATGGAGGGAATGCCCTACAAATACGGAGGAAACGGGCCTGATGACGGAGGCTTCGATTGCTCTGGCGCGATGTATTACATCCTCCGGAAGGTCGGACTGAATCCCCCGCGCACCTCCTCAGACCAGTACCTGTGGGTGAAGGAAAACTCGAAACTGCACCTTGTCGCGAACGCGGCGGAGGACACGGACGATGCCAGTTTTTCCAAACTGAAGCCCGGAGATCTCGTCTTCTGGTCCGGGACCTACGAGCCGAACGACGGACGCACAACAAAAATCACCCACGTCGGGATGTTCCTCGGTTACGAAAAAAAGGACGGCAGGGCGGTGATGATCAACGCGACGGACGGGCGCTCCTACCGGGGGAAGAAGGGCAACGGCTTCGGGGTTTTTGATTTCATAGTCCCTTCTTTAAAAAGCAAATCCCGCATGATCGGCTACGGCACACCCCCGGGGCTTTGAATCCTAATCTAAAACCTTAAAACCAAGGAAGAGCCTCCGCTACTTCATCTTATTTGGAGTTTGAAGTTTAGGATTTAAGGTTTCCGATCACCGCAGCTCGCCGCCGACCATCGCCTGGTAGGTGGGGTCGAGGTCGCGCAGTTCCTCGTGGCTGCCGTCGCTGACGATGCGCCCGTCCTTGAAAACCAGGATGCGGTCGGCGATGCGGATGGTGCTGAAACGGTGGGCGATGATGATGGTGGTGCGGCCTTTGACGAGCTCCCCCAAAGCCTGCTGGACGGCGGCTTCGCTCTCCGTATCAAGAGCGCTCGTCGCCTCGTCGAGGATCAGGATGGGGGCGTCCTTGAGGAAGGCCCGGGCGATCGCGATCCGCTGGCGCTGGCCGCCGGAGAGGAGATCCCCGCGCTCGCCGACCGGGGTGTCGTAGCCGTCCGGCATGGCGGTGATGAAATCATGGGCGAAGGCCTTTTTCGCTGCCGCCTCGATCTCGGCGCGGGTCGCGTCCTGGCGGCCGATGCGGATGTTTTCCTCCAGCGTTCCGAGGAACAGCGAGGGTGTCTGGGGCACGACGGCGATATGCCCGCGGAGATCGTTTTTCAGGAAATCACGGATGGAAATCCCGTCCAACAGGATTTCCCCCTGCTGAGGATCGTAGAAACGCGGGACGAGCTGGGCGAAGGTCGATTTTCCCGCCCCGCTGGGCCCGACGAGGGCAACGACCTGGCCGGCGGGAATCTCGAGGTTCACATTGTGCAGCACGGGGAATTCATCGTATGCGAAGGTGACGCCCCGGAAGGAAATGCCCTGGACGGGAGCGGGGCAGGGGACGGGTTCCGCTGGGTTGGGGATGCTGTCCTCGGCGTTGAGGATGTACTCGATGCGGTCCACCGAGGCTCCACCCTGCTGGAAAACGGAGTGGATGGCGCCGAGCTTCTTGATCGGCTCGTAGGACATGTAGAGCGCCATCCCCAGAACCATGAATTCCGGCAGGGTCATCCCCGCCCGGACCCCGAAAAACAGCGCAGCCGCGAAACCCGTGGCGGCGACAACCTCGATCGAGGGCGAGATGCTCTGGCGGTATTTCACCACCTTCATGGACAGCTTGAAAATCTCCGCGATGCGCTTCCGGAAGGCCGCCGTCTGTGCGTCCTGCAGATTGTAAGCGCGGATTTCGAGCGCGGACTGGAGGCTCTCGGTAAGCGAGGCGGAAAGGTCGCCGCCGCGCGCCTGCAGAGAGCGCGCGCGCCGGGCGAGCTTTTTCCCGGCCAGGCGGATGAGCATCACGCACAGCGGAACGGTGAGCAGCGCGATGACAGCGATGAAGAATTTCTTGTCGGAAATGGAGAGATACACCACCAGTCCCAACGCGGAGAGCAAGGTTGCGGGTTGTTTGATGAGATCGCTCGACGCGCTCGCGACGACCTGCCGCAACATCTGCGTGTCGCTCATGACACGCGCCAGCAGATCGCCGGATTTGTTCCTTTTGAAATAGGCGAGGGGAAGTCCCTGGAGTTTCACGAACAAGTCCGTGCGTATCTGTTCAACCACCTTGGTGCCAGCGTACTGAATGAAATAAGAGTTCGCGTAGCCCGCGCCCGCGCGTAGGAAAAACACCACCGGGATCCACAGGCAGGTGTAGATGAGCAGCTCATCGCGGGAGACGGCGCCGAGCCTGGAGGTCAGCCAGCGGGTGTACCATCCGTTGGTATCCGATCCGCTCTCAAAGAGCACGGGGAACACCACTTTCGTCATCAGCGGCAGACCCGCGCCGGACGCAACGGCGGCGATCAGGCCGGCCACTACGCCGACCGCGAAGGCGCCTTTCACCTTCAAGAGGTGGCGGTAGTATGGCAGGAATTTCTTCAAGTGGCTGGCGGCCAGTCTTTCCCGCTGCGGCCCCTGCGGCAATCCCAAAGAGGCAAGCCCTTTCCGCCGCGCCGCTTGCGGCGGGTTCCGTGATTGGAAATTGAACAAAACCGCGCAAAGGTGACGCTTCACCCATACCTCTTGAGAGAATGTCAGCAATCGAAGCCCCAGCAACGAGTTCCCCCGCCGCAAGCGCATGGCGCAGTTGGCTGGAGGAGCATGGCCCGAAACTTTTCCTTTTCGCCAGGAACCAGACCCGGTCCCATGAGGATGCCCAGGACGTTCTGCAGGATGCGATCGTCAAGCTCGTGCATAAGATCCGCGCCGGGGAATTCGTCGGCGGCCAGGATGCATGGCAGCCCTACCTTTATACAACGATACGTCGCCTCGCCATCGATCTCTCCCGCAAGGACGACAGGCGGAAGCGCCGCGAGGACAACGTTTCCGCAGACATCGAGGCGGAGCAATTCGAGGTGTTCCACCCTTGGTTCGATGCCGATGGCGGCGATGACGAAGTCCGCTCCCAGCTTGAGGAAGCGCTCAAGGCCCTGCCTGGGAAATTCTCCGAAACCGTCATCATGAAGATCTGGGGCGGGAGGACATTTGCGGAAATCGGCGAGGCTCTGGGAATTTCCCAAAACACAGCAGCCTCGCGGTATCGCTATGGACTCGACGCCCTGAAGCGCGAACTCAGCTCCGCCCGCAGGAGGGGCGACCTTTCCATCTGAATCACCCATCAAGGGACACCACACGCAGCACATGCCAATCATACCGACAATCTTCGAACAGGAACTCCGCAGCCAGGCACCCGCCAGGCTCGACGCGGCGTTCCTCGACAGGCTCACCTCATGTGCGGAAGGCTCCGTGGGGGAGCTTCCTGCCGGGGATGTGGAGTTCGCCACGCTCCTCGGAGCAGTGAAGCCGCGCGCCATCCCGGCCGCGTTGAAATCATCGCTCTTCGATGCGCTCGATGGAACTCCCTTCGCCATTGACGAAAAGATCGTGCTCTTCCACGGGCAGGCGAAAGCAGCCCGTGTGGAATCACGGAGCTTCCGGCGCTTCCACATCGCGGCTGCCGCTGCGGTCGCAATCCTCGGAGCCGCCGCCGCTTTCATGGTTCCCCATGGCGACACCACCGAAACCGCCGACCTCCGGATCGCCCCTGCAAGCACTGTGGACAGCTCCCATTTCGCCCCTGCGGGCTACGGCAGCAATCTCAGCGAGACCCGCGACGAGGGTGTCATCTGGCGCGGGAAAAACCAGCCGCACCGCGTCCTGCGCCTCACCTACATGGAGAAGGTCACCATGAAGAACGCGGACGGGGAAACCTACCAGCAGGAGCGGCCTCGCTACGAATACGTGATCATCCCCGAGAAAATTGACTGAAGGTGCGGAGACAAATCCGCCGAACCACTACGCTTATCGTTTTGAAAGGCATGAAAATGAAAATCAGGTTCAGCATCATTTCCGCAGGCGGCCTCATCGGCACCTTTGCGATGATTCCGGCCACCCCCGCCGCCGCCATCGAGCCACCTCCCGAGGAGGCAACCCCGCCCGCCGCGCTGCTACGGGAGGGAAACCCGCAGCTCGCAGAGCCGGATGCATCCCCGTTCATGGGCATCGTCACGGCGGAAGTTCCGGAGATGGTGGCAGGCCACCTCGGCCTCAGCGACGGCACCGGCGTGATCATCCGCACCGTCTGCCCCGACAGCCCGGCGGAAAAGGCCGGCCTGTCCGTTAATGACATCATCACCGGCCTCGATGGCAAGCCGGTCGCAAACCCCGAAACGTTCAGCTCCGTAATCCGCGACCGCAAGGCGGGCGACCGACTCAAGATCGATCTTATCCACAAGGGGAACCCTGCAAAAATCGAGGTGACGCTCACTGAAAGGCCTGCGGATGCGACCGCTCAGATGGAGGCTGAGCCTCACCTCAAGGGCATTCCCAAGATCCATGCAGATCGCCTGCGCGGCCTCATCGATCAGAACCTCGGTGCCTTCGGCCCCGGCAAGCTGGGCGTATTCCCGGATTCGCAGTTCGAGGACTCTTTCCGGCAGATGCGGGATCGCATGAACCGCAACTCCGGCGAAGAACCGGAACCGGGGGGAGGTATCCGCTTCCAGCAGAATTCCACCATCCGCCTGATGGACGGGGACGGATCCGTTGAGATCAATTCCTCCGGGGGCGACACCCAGGTAAAGGTGCGTGATAAGGGGAACAAGATCGTTTGGTCCGGCCCGTGGAATACGGAAGAGGATAAGGCTGCGGCTCCCGGCGACATCCGCGGACGGATCGACAAGGTCAAGGTCGGCAACGGGACGGGATTCTCATTCCGCTTCGGCAAATCACACGGCGGACCCGATACGATCGATAACTGATTTTTCATTTTCCAGGGAGGCAAAGACACACCCGCGCATGGCTTCGGCCGGCGCGGGTGTGTTGATTCTAACGATGCCCCAGTTGGGTTTAGGGGTGCCCCAGTTGGCCTTAGCGGTGCCCCAGTTGGGTCTTGATCCCGTTGATGATCACTTCAAGATCGGATGTCTTGCTGATGAACGGCAGGCCGCCCTTCATTTGTAGCTCACCGGGATCCGCAGGATTTTCCTCAACGAGTGCCGTAAGCATCAGCACCGGGATGCACGAGAGGCTCTGGTTGCCTTTGAGTGCCGTGACGACATCGCCGCCATCCATCCGGGGCATCACAAGGTCGATCACGCAGATGTCCGGCATGAAAGACAGCGCTGCGGAGACCGCTTTTGTCGGATCGTTCACCTGCCTCACCTCGTAGCCGGAGTCTGCCAGGTTCTCCGCGAGCAGCTCGGTGAAATCGACCTCATCGTCGATGAGCAATACCTTGGGTTTCTCCATCATCGTTCCATCCTCCACATTCGGTATGGGACATGCAAGGAAGAAGCTCAGGACTACCCGGTCTTGAGCGTTAGCGTGGCGACAGCGCCGCTGCCGCCTTCCTGGTTCTCCAGCATGAGGTCGCCGCCGTGGAGTTCCGCGATCTTGCGGGCGACCGTGAGCCCGAGGCCGGTTCCCTTGCCCGTCGATTTCGTGGTGAAAAACGGATCGAAAAGTTTCCCGAGAACATCCTCGGGTATGCCCTTCCCGGTATCCGATACGGTGATGCTCACCATGCTGTCACCCTCGCGCAGCCGCTCCCGGAGGCGTGATCCCTCGTCGTGGCGGACGTTCTCAATGGTCAGGAGGTCGGTGCGCACCGTCAGGGTTCCCCCGCCTTCCATCGAATGCATCGCGTTGATGAAAAGGTTCACCAAAACCTGCTCCACCTTGGTCTGATCCACACTGATGGCGGGCAGCGACGGATCTGCGGAAAAATCGACCCGTATGTCCGCCTGCTCCAACTGGTATTCGACCAACTCCAGGGCTTCCAAAACGAGCCTCTCGGGCCGTATCGCCTGGATCTCCAGCTTGTGGTTCGAGGAATAATCAACGAGACCCCGGACGATTTTCTTCGCACGGTCGATCCCGCGCTTCATCCGGGCGATCGTCTCTTTCCCTTTTTCATCGTCCTCCGGAAGGCGGCGTGCCAGCAGCTCAAGACCCATGCCTATCATGGCGAGCGGGTTTTTCACCTCGTGGGCAACACCGGCGGCGAGCCTGCCGACCGACTCCATTTTCTCAGCCTGGATGAGCTGTTCGTGCGCGTTGGTCAGGTTCTCATGGGTCTGCATCAGTTCCTGGTTGAGATCCTGCAGCGCCTGCTCCGCCTTCTTCCTCCCGGTGATGTCCGTGGAGATGCCGCCCACCGCGTAAATCTCACCATCAAGGTCCCGCATCGGGAACTTCACCGAAAAATAGGAGTGCTCCCCGTCCGGGAATTTCAGCGTTTCATCGAATTGGACCGGCTCTCCGCGCTCCAGAACGAGCCTGTCGTTCTTTAGCAGGCGCTCGACGACCTTTTCATCACCGATTACATCCAGATCCGTCTTTCCCACAATGTCCGCGGCCTTCATGCCAAAGAGCTCCTCGTAACGGCGGTTCACCATGAGGTAGTGTCCGGTGACGGATTTCGCATACATCGGCTGCGGGCTGTTATCGACGATCTCCTGCATGCGGTGCTCCGTCTGTTTCACCGCCTCCCGCGCCCGCTCCTGATCGGTGATGTCGCGGTTGATCCCGAGTATCCCGAAGACCTTCCCCTCGCTGTCGCGCATCGGCACCTTGGTGGTGAGCAGGTGGCGGAGATCACCATCGGAATTGCGCAGGACGGTGGATGGGTTGACGACTGTCTCGCCGGCCTCCATCACGGCGGCGTCCTCCGTCATGAACTGACCTGCGGTCTCCGCCGGGAAATAATCATAGGGGGTTTTCCCCGTGACTTCTGCGGGATCCGCAGCCCCGACTAGTTCAGCGAGTGCCCGGTTCACAACCATGTATGTTCCTTCGCAGTCGCGGATGTAGATGCTGTCCGGGATGCTGTCGAGAAGGGTTCTCAGGGTATTGCGCTCCTTCTCAAGCGCTTGTTGGCCCTGCACCATCTCGGTGATGTTGCTGGAGACGCCGAAAGTCCCGATGATGCGCCCTTGCTTGTCGCGCAGCGGAAGCTTCGCGGTCAGCACCCAGGCATCGCCGCCATCGGGCAGGCTCTCTTTCTCGATGAAACGCTCGCGCCCCTCTCCGCTGGCAAGGATCAGGATTTCGTCCGCACGGTTTTTCCGTGCGCTTTCCTCATCCAGGAAATCCGCGTCCGATTTCCCGATCATATCCACCGCCGGGATCCCGGAATAATCCGCGAGAGCCTTGTTCACCTGGATGAACTTCGAATCGCGGTCCTTGAAATAGATCCACGAGGGCAGCGAATCCATCAGCGCACGGAAATAGCGCTCGATCTCATCCCTCTCCCGCCTGGCCTGACGAAGCTTCACCCGGCATTCGTATAGCTCAGCGCGTGAGGAACCCGTTGTGGAAACCATGAACATCAGGATCAGCAGCGCCAGTCCCAGGCATATCCACCTCAGCCACTCCGGGGCATCACGCGCGACCGCCAGCACCACGGCCAGCAACGCAACGGTCGCGGCCATGATGGAATACATGCGTTCCTTGCCTATGTTCACCATGGCATTCAACCAAACGGGAAGGGATTGACCAGACGTTTCGGGGCTTCATTTGCTCACGCGAAGCGCTGGCGGTTCAGCGAGCGGAACTGGATGACTTCGAGGATTTCGTTGTCGGTTGTGTTCTGTTCCCCGGCGAGGTCGGCGAGGGTGCGGGAGGCTTTTAGGATGCGGGGGGATTTGAGGTAGCGATCGCTGAAGTCTCTTCCAAGGGTAATTCACCCATCGGGTGATCAGCTCAAATCTTGCATCTCATTCATTATCTGCGTCAATCTGGGTTCATCTTCGGTTCAATTTTCTTTTTCAGGTTGAAATCGAAGGAAGCTGACATGCGGAGTTGCGGTGTAGGGAGAGTCGATGAAAACTACGCGGAAATTCTTCCTCCTGAAAATGATCTGCCGACTTCATACTCACGCCTTGTTGCTTTTCAGCGTTACGCTGCTGCCCTTTACTCCGCTTATGGTAGTTCGAGCCGAAGATACAAAACCTCAGCCGGATGCATTCCGCACGGCCCTCATCTATGACGACGTTTTCCTCGAACACGATACCGGCCCTGGTTTCCCGGAACACGCCGATCGGGTGCGTCGTTTGACCAAACATCTCAGAGAACACCCGGTTTCAACCCGGTTGCTGTGGACGGCGCCGGATGAAAAAATCGACCCCGTGCCGTGGATCAAGGCCATCCATGATCCCGGATATGTGGCGGAGCTCAAACGCGCCTGCGAGGCCGGGGAAAAGCAGATGCACGGCAGTGCGGATACGCCGATCTCCAAACGCACGTACGAAGTTGCCGCGAAAGCGGTGGCCGGTTCGCTGACGGCGGTGGATCTTGTCATGGCAGGGCGCGTAACCAACGCCTTTGCGGCGCTGCGTCCGCCGGGTCACCACGCCATGCCCGCGAAAGCGAAAGGTTTTTGTTTCTTCTCAAACGCAGCGATCGCCGCGCGATACGCACAAAAGCACCATAAATTGGAACGCGTGATGATCGTCGATTGGGATGTGCACCACGGCGATGGGACGCAGGCGATTTTCCTGGAAGACCCATCGGTGTATTTTTTCTCCACGCATCAATACCCTTTTTATCCGGGACCCAGCGGATCGCCGGACATCACCGGGACGGGCGCCGGTGAAGGGACGAACCTGAACGTGCCGCTGGCGGCAGGAAGCGGGGATGAAGCCGTGATCAAGGCATACCAGACGCAGTTGACCGACGCTTTCCGGAAATTCAAACCACAGCTCCTGATCATCTCGGCGGGCTTCGATGCCCACGAGGACGATCCCCTGGGAGCCCTCGGTTGGTCGAGTGACGTCTATGCCGAACTCACGGAAACCCTGCGTGCGCTATGCCGCGAACAAGGGCATGAACGCATCGTTTCACTTCTCGAAGGCGGCTACAGCGAGCGCGGGATCACGGAGGGTGTCCGCCGCCACGTTGAGGCGCTAGAAGCGCCTGCCGGGAAGCCCTGAGTTAAGCGGATGTTGGCCCGACAAATTTCAAGCAGGAACCAAGGCTTTGGGTTCGGATCATCCCGTTCACTAATATTGCGCTGCAATATCCGATCCCAAACTCCATCGCCGGGTGAACCGCTATCTCCGACGCAACAAGTTTGTGCAAAATAGGATAGCCGTCCCGGCTGTATCAACCAACGGCCGTCTCGGCTGGTGCTTTCAGGATAAGAATTTTCAACCGCAGATGGACGGGATACACGCAGATGATGAACGCAGATCGAATTGAAAATCTCTTCCCTTACATCTGCGTTTTTATGCCCTTGGGTGCATCCCGTCCGTCTGCGGTTAAATTTTTCTGTATTCATGACGAAGGGATCGAGCCAAAAATAAAACGTCGCTCCAGGTTTTGGATATCCGTGCACCGCACCGTGGACTGCTACTGCCTGCTGTAGCCGTGGGCAATGCAGCCATGCTGCGAGCCCGGTTCCATGAGATCCTGTGAAGGTCGCCTGATTGCGAGCACCCTCACCTCGTCGCCTTTGATCTGATAGAGTATCCGGAATGCGGAGCGGTTCTTTCCGGAGAGCAGGCAGCGGATCTCAACAGGGAACGCCACGGATTCCCTCGCGGGAGCATGGCGAGCTGGTGAAATTTCCAAGGATTTCACCGCTTCAATGATACGGGCGCGCCATGCATCCGCGCCTTGGGGAGATCGGTCGCGGATCCATTGGAAACGGTCGCGGAAATTCCTGTCCGCCGGATCGGTGATGCAGCAGGCAACCATCACCGCAACGGGAAAGGAGC
>Ga0163144_10006160_pt1 | contig 26540 bp, 26 predicted proteins | sample OliLak19BULKMAT1_FD_123175 | JGI IMG/M metagenome (GOLD analysis project Ga0163144, IMG submission 123175) | Freshwater microbial mat bacterial communities from Lake Vanda, McMurdo Dry Valleys, Antarctica - Oligotrophic Lake LV.19.BULKMAT1 | ecosystem: Environmental > Aquatic > Freshwater >...
CCGCTAGCGCCCAGATTGACTATTACGTAGAAGCAACCACCACAGGCTTTACTATCCACTTCACAGACCCACCGACCACCTCAACAACCTACGCCTTCGACTACATCATCATCCAGTAATAGTAAAAATTTAAAGAAATAGGCAATTATCCCTTGACAGTAGGTAAACACCTTGCTATACTGTAACTATGAAATACACAATCATGGACTTACAATCAGATTTCCCCGATGATGACGCTTGCTTAGCGTGGTTGGTGGATTATCTTTACCCTGAAGGTATTTACTGCCCTGTAGATAAAAAGATAGCACCTCATCACAAAATGCGTACTAGGCGGTCTTATTCATGCGAGCTGTGCGGTCATCATGTCCACCCAACGGCTGATACTATCTTTCACAAGTCCTCTACGCCCCTTACACTATGGTTTTACGCTATTTATCTCATGTCTGCTACTCGTGCTGGTATATCTGCCAAACAGCTAGAGCGAGAGCTAGGCGTGACTTACAAGACAGCGTGGCGTATGTTCCACCAGATTCGCAAGATGATGGGTGATGATGACCACAATCTGACTGGCGAGGTCGAAGTGGACGAGACCTATATAAAAGCCGACCCACAAAAACGCTCAAGCGTAAGCAGGCATCGTGGCGACAGTGAGATTCTGTTCGGTATGGTACAGCGTGAGGGTAAGGCCAAAGTCCGCCATGTTAGGAGCACAGGAGTCAGTGTATTACAGCCTGAGATTGAGAAAAGTGTTGATAATAGAGCGGTTGTATACAGTGACGAGCACCGTTCTTATGTGTCATTACCCAAGATTGGCTACGAGCACAATTCTGTAAATCACAGTAGGCGTCAGTATGTTGCTGGTCATATCCATACACAGAACGTAGAAAACCTTTGGTCAAACATGAAGCGAGGCATTAGAGGTGTCTACAGACACGTAGATCCTAAGTATCTGCAAGCCTATGCTGATGAGTACGCATTTAGGTATAGTCATCGAAAACACCCGTCTATGTTTTGGACTTTGGCTGGTCGAATACAAAAAATTGAACAAGATTGAACAAGAATGAATACCTGAACACGCTTTTGGGTGTTCAAAACCCTGTATACATTTTTTGCACTAAGGCTTGACTAACTCCTTTGAAGTGCGTACCATAGAGGTTAGACAAGTGCTGAGCCTCGGCTCTAACCGCACTTGTGCACTTGTTCGTCTTCCTCCGTGTCGTAGGCAAATTGACCAGCGTAAAAGCTGGTCTTTTTGTTTGTAAGAACAATCTTGAAATGAAAAAAGCAGGGCGCCGACCTTTCGGTCTTAACAGTCCCTGCTTTAGCCGTGTACTTTAAGCGTCCCAGATGCTTTTATATACAAGCGTCTTCCTCCGTGTCGCGAAGGTCTGGTCGGATTAAATCTCCTAAAAGTACCTTTTGGAGCGGCCGCTCCTCAATTAACGCTAATTTTATCCCTGTTATGACAGATTGTCAACCCCATTATGCTTACTGGGGTTGTATATAAGCATTGTTTTATAAAGTCAAGATTCTGCGTTCTTTTTGGGCTTGGTTTTGCGAGCAACACGCTTTAATACATTAAAAAACTCATCTTTCGTGATGGGGTTAATAGGTTTGGCCTTCTTGTTCACTTCTTATCTTTTGGTTTATAGCTTGCAACTTGTTTTGTGATGTCAGCATTTAAAGCCTTTAGCTGGTCGAGTGTCATTCTTACACTTGCAACCATGCTTCCTTCAGCTTCGGGTAAATTAGCAGCATTCGGATCTTGGCTAGGGTTGATTTGAATAAAGATTAAATTAGCAGAGCCATTTTCAGGGTTAATACCTAAACCATGACCATCTGCCACATAAGCAGGAGCTGTATTTACGATTTTGACTGGTTTATTGCCTTGAGGGTTCATGATTTATACATCCTATTACCTTTTGAATTATATGCTTTTTATCCATATTTTCAATGTCGCCTAGATAATCATAGGCATTCTTAAACTCAACAAAAAGCGGTTTGTTGGTCGTTTTTTCACAATATAAGTACCCATGCTTGAGGGCAGTCTTATTAAACTTACTCTTATCTGTTTTAAGAGCAGTGCCATCATACATCTGGAATATATCCGTGTAGGGGTTGTAGGCAATGTGCCAGTTCTTTAGTTGGTTACTTAGAGTAGGGTTTGTCATATCAATTCGTATTAACCGTAATTATGTAAGTGGTGGTATAGTTCTCTCGAGCCTTTAAATCGTATAGAACGTTAACCTGAATGCTGTCGCTGACCACGTTTTCAGACCAATATGGAATATTTAGCTGTGAGATAAAGTTGTCCTTAGTATATGTAACCATTCTCCCTTTTTGGCTATTGAGGATGGTCGCAGGGGAACCGCCACCCTGATAAGCCGCTACTTTATCAGGGAAATAGATAACTTGAGGTAAATTATAGTATAAAGTCTTGTCATTGTCAAGTTGGTGAGGTGAGCTGTGATGACCTATAATTTTGGGTTTTAGTGTTATTGGATTACCGTCAGCATCAAAACACGAGATGTGCTGAAGAGAACCTAAAGGCACGTCTTCAAAAGGGATAAACTGTGGCGGGTTGTCAGCAGTGTACATACTATAAATTGTAACACTAATCGTCATATCTTACCTACACTAACGGTATAAGTGCCAAGAAATATTATTGACATAGGCGCTTTGTTGTGCTAATGTATATCTAGTTTCGAAAGAAGCCGCAAAAAGAGGGTACACGCTTGAGAGAGCAGGGCCCTCTTTTTGTACTTCTTCGACAAATTTAACGGAGGTCTAATAAGACTATGGCAGGAACAAAATCTGGCGGCAAAGCCGCTGCAGCTACTAACAAAGCTAAGTACGGTGCTGATTTTTACGCAAAAATCGGTGCTGTAGGTGGCAAAAAGGGTCACACCGGTGGCTTTTTCGCTAACCGCGAGCTAGCTCGCAAAGCTGGAGCTAAGGGCGGACGTATTAGTCGCCGAACCAAGAAAACTGCCTAAGCAGATTTCGGGTTTAAGGGCTGGTAAATAGTAAATGAGGCTCTCGAAAGAGAACCCTATTTAGTTTCTTCCCATCTACAATCTACCAGCCCCCAACCCCTATGTGCTTTTTCTGCGGTAGGGACGGCAGAACCGAGCCGTTGAGACGGACCAGTGATTGAAACAGTTGGTGCAATCGTACTGAGTGGAAGTTACCTGGAAGCCGCGCATGTTGCAGGTGGGGCACTCGCTGCGCTGGTGTAGCCAGTCGCGGTAAGTGTCCAAGCAGTCTTGAACATGGCTGTTATCAATGGTTATTCGGTGAGTTTTGGCCAACTTGAGAGCTTTTTCCCAGGCTGCCACCTCTAGCATTAACAGCTCGAAGTCAGAGCTATACAAGGTGTGGCCAAGCAAGGCGTGGCTTAGCTCATGTAACAACGACCAAGCCGAATCGGCGTGCGGGTTGCTAGCCTTGTAGTAAACAGTCTTGTCTTTGGGTGACCAATAGAAGGTATCGCTATTCACAAAAGCAATGCCCGGGTTGGCCTTCTTAAGCTCTGCAAGCAGGCTCTTAAAGCTGGTTTGCGTAGGTGTAACAGCCATATATCACCGCCTCTTCGGCGTGCTGCGCCTTTAGTATTACTGGAATGTTCAGTAGCTCGTCGTCGTATATACGGAGTTGTTCAACCAGCTTGTCTTGGAATTTTTCTAGGTGAGCACCAACACCGCCACCAATTATCACGCAGTCTGGCGTGTAGCTGGCAACAGCGTTGATTAGCCCAAGAGCTATGTTGCGGGCAATGATGTACCAATCGCTGGGATCGGTAATTTCGGAGGCTCTTTTGCCAAATTTAGCCACAATTGCACGGCCAGAGGCAAAGTCTTCCCAGCGCTGTAGCTTGCCGTCGTGTTCGAGCAGTATATGACCTATCTCGGCATCAGCCGTCTCGGAGTCGATCTTGCCATCGACAATAAGCCCTCCGCCGATCCCGGTACTAACGGTTAAGTACAATACCTTTCGGTAGGTTGATAAAACACTGTTAGCTTCAGCCAAACCCGCCAGTTTGGCGTCGTTCTCTATGTACACAGGACACTTAATAAAGTTGGATACGTCGCTTGTGAAATGCACGTCTTCCCATGGCAAGTTTCCAAAAGCCATGCCAACACCAGCTTGGCGATTGATGTGACCCGGCAGAGCGGCAACACAGACGGAATAGTGTGTTGTAAATTTTTTAACAGTTTCCTCCAGTTTGATCAGGAAATCTGTATATATTTTGGGTGTTTCGAACTTTTCTGTGCGAGTTATGTCGCCTTCTTTGTTCAGCGTGGCTACAAGAGTTTTTGTTCCGCCAATATCTACCGCTAGTACCATATAACAAGTCTAACATAGCTGTGATGGGGAACTTTTTAGAGCACTTGCTTACAGATACAAAACAGAGTACAATGAGTTTAAATCTGATCGGAAAACCAACCTACGGGTTGCCGCAGAAAACAAGGAGGCATGTTTTTTACATGTCAAAAGTAACTACGATAACTATGGACGACCTACTAGAGGCGTCCGATGTCAAAGAGCTCAAGAATGGCGATGTCGTTGAGGGCAGCGTCTCGAGTATAAAAAAGCACGAAGTCTGGATTGACCTAGGTGTCTACGGTATGGGTATGATTGTCCGCCGTGAGTTGGGGCAAACTCCGCTAGAAATAGGCCAAACTATTGTCGTAAGTGTAGTCGAGCCAGAGATGGACGAGGGCTACGTGCTGTTAAGTGTGCGCCGGGCCGCTAAAGATAAGGGCTGGGACGGGCTAGTTCGCCTGCGCGAAGCTCAAGAAACTATCGAGATTGAGGCCTATGACGCCAACAGGGGCGGTTTACTAATTGAACTTGAAGGTATTCGGGGCTTTTTGCCGGTTTCACAACTGGCTGCCGAGCACTATCCACGAGTATCGGGTGCCGACAAAGACGAGATCCTGCAAAAGCTGTCAGCTTTAGTACGGATTCCGCTACATGTTCGCGTACTTGATGTCAGCAAAAAAGAAAACAAGCTGATCTTCTCTGAAAAAGAGGCCGTCAAGGACGACATGAAAGCTCGTTTTGCAGCCCTTAAAGTTGGCGACAGCGTTGACGGTGTGATCACCGGTGTTATTGACTTCGGAGCTTTTGTAAATATTGATGGCATTGAAGGCTTGATTCACATCTCTGAGATCTCGTGGGAACGTGTCGAAGACCCGCGCAAATATGCCAAAGTTGGTGACAAAGTAAAGGCCAAGATAATCGCTATCGATAAAGATCGCCTCTCTTTGAGCCTTAAACAAATGACCGAAGACCCTTGGCTGGGCGAAGTTAAAACCTTCAAGAAGGGCGCCGTAGTAGAAGGTAGAATTACTCGCATTACGCCGTTTGGAGCCTTTGTTCAGTTGTCTTCATCTGTTGAAGCTCTAGTTCATGTTTCAGAAATGAGCGACAATGACGGCACCGACCCCGAAAAGGTCTTCAAGGTAAACGAAACCAAAGAGTTTAAAGTAATTGATATTGATACTGAGGCCCGTAAAATTGCGCTGAGCCTTAAAAAAGCTAAAAAATAGCTTTTCTTAGAGCACGCTTGCAAGAAAGGAACGTTAGTAACCGTGGCACAGCAGATCGAAATTGAGCCAATGATAACTGTCGGCGCACTAGCGGATCTGCTTTTAGTGCCGGTTACTAGTCTTATTGCCGAACTCATGAAAAACGGCGTTCTGGCCACAGTTAACGAAAAGATCGACTTTGAAACCGCTCAAATTATTGTTGGCGAATTGGGGCTTGAGGTTGAGCTACGGCCCAAGAGCCAAACAACCGGTGTTGACGCTGCGCCGCGCAACCGACGTGAAGAACGGAGTCAAGGTGGTCAGAAACGGCCGCCTATTGTCGCTGTAATGGGCCATGTTGACCACGGTAAAACAAGCCTACTCGATAAGATCCGCGGTTCTGCGGTAGTCAAAGGCGAAGCCGGTGGTATAACACAACACCTTTCGGCTTACGACGTTCGGCACGGTGACCGTAGCATTACTTTCCTTGATACTCCGGGTCATGAGGCCTTTGCGGCTTTGCGCGAGCACGGAGCACTGCTAACAGATGTGGTTGTGATAGTTGTGGCTGCTGACGACGGCGTTAAACCCCAAACCATTGAAGCAATTAGGTTTGCCAAAAAGGCTGGCGTGAAGATTCTGGTAGCCATGAACAAGATGGACAAGCCCGAAGCTAACCCCGACAGGCTCAAACAGCAGTTGGCCGAGCAGGAGTTATTGGTTGAAGAATGGGGTGGTGAAATAATAGCCATGCCGGTATCTGCTAAAACCGGTGAAGGTGTTGATGCGCTGCTGGACATGGTATTGCTCGTGTCCGACGTCGAAGAGCTTACCGCTGTCTACGACACCGAGCCAAAGGGTTTGGTTATTGAGTCGCATATGGAGACCGGCAGGGGTCCGGTAGCGGTTGTATTGGTTGAGCAAGGGACGCTGAAGACTGGGCAATTTATCGTAGCTGGCGGAAGTTATGGCAAAGTGCGCAACCTTGAAACTACTCACGGCAAACCAATCAGACAGGCAACACCGTCAATGCCAGCGATTATCACTGGGTTTAAGAACTTGCCAGAGTTCGGCGATGAATTTTACACAGTTGCCAACGAAAAAGCAGCCAGGCTCGCCACCGAGGCAAAAGCAAGCAAAGGTGTTGGCGGGGGCTACAGTAACCTTTCGGGTGGTGAGCTGCTTCGTATTATCTCTCGTACGACCACTCTCAGCGAGAGGACAGTAGTTGTTAAGGCCGACGTTCAAGGTTCGCTAACATCGGTAGTTGATAGCCTTAAGGGTCTAGACAACGAAGAGGTAGCAGTACGAGTAGTTGGATCTGGTGTTGGTAACATCTCAGAAAAGGATGTTCATATGGCGGCTAGCAGTGATGCGATTATTTACGGTTTTCATGTTGACTTGCCGAGTGGAGTCAAGCAACTGGCTGCCCGCAAGGAGGTGCCGGTACGCCTGTTCACGATTATCTATGAGCTTATAGATGACGTACGGCGAGAACTCTCAGCCCTACTTAAACCAGAAGTGATCGAAACAGAAGCCGGGAAGTTGACAGTCAAGGCCATATTTAACAGCACAAAGACCGAAGTAATCTGTGGCGGAGAGGTCACTAAAGGCAAATTAACTGCACCGCTTTTGGTACGGATAAAGCGGGGCAAAGAATTACTCGGAGAAGCCGAGGCCACTGGTTTCAAAAAAGGGCCTCAAGACGCCAAAGAAGTGGTTGAGGGCGAATTGTGTGGGGTTAGTCTAAAAATGTCTACCAAACTTGAGCTGGCAGAGGGTGATAAGCTGGAGTTCTTTAGCAGAGAGCTCAAAGAGCGTACACTTTAAAAAAGCTTGCTCGCAGCGCGCTGGCAACGCTACAATGAATAGCATGAAAGGCCAGAAGTAATGTTTCGTCTAGACAACAATTTTTTAATTGAGTTGGGTCTCGGTAGTTTGCCGGCAGATGAAAAAAACAAGATGCTGGCGCATATCTATGAGACTTTGGAGATGCGCGTAGGTATGAAGCTGGCCGAACAGATGTCCGACCAACAGCTTAACGAGTTTGAGGCTTTTATCGATCGTAAAGATGAGGCCGGTGCTCTAACTTGGCTTGAGACTAACTTCCCTAATTACAAACAGGTTGTGGCCGATGAGCTAGAAAAGCTAAAGGGCGAAATAGTACAAGTTGCGCCTCAGTTGATTCAAGCAGCTCAGGCTGCAGCAGCTGCCTCTCCTCAGCCACTTGCGCCAATACACTCACCAGCACAAGCGGATCCAGCAGTGACAGGCGGTTTCCCACCCAACTACGGTGCGCCCCAACCACCACCGTCACCGAACCCGCAGCCTTACTATCCACCAGCCGAAGATCAACAACAGTCCGGGCAAGCAGTTTAGATAGAGTATCCGAGCAAGAACTCTTGAGCGCTCATCTCTTTTTTGCCAGCAGGTTTCAGAGCATCAATAATCAGTAAACCTTTTCCAGTCTGTACGCTTATTTCTTTGGTGCTGGTCACCGAAACTTCTGCCTGAGTGCGGAGTACGGAGTACGGAGTGCTGGGCTCGTTTACATGAGCTTTGGTGATGATAACATCTTTACCGGCCAGGGTCGTGTAACTTTTTGGCCACTGCTCATAGGCTCGGATTTCACGTTCAATCTGTTCGGCTGGTTTGTTCCAGTCAATCCGACCATCTTCTTTAGAAATTTTCTTGCAGTAAGTAGCGTCGCGGTCGGGGTGCGACTGCTGGCGGGGGGATAACGAACCATCAGCAATGGCCGGTAGAACCTCAACTAGCAGTTCTGCGCCGAGTTTTTGCAAAACCTCAGCCAACTCCGCCTTTGTCTCGTTGCCGGTAAGGTGGATAGCCTTCTGTTCGTAGACCGGCCCTTCGTCCATGCCGGCTGTTAAACGCATAATTGACACACCTGTTTTTGTAACGCCGTCGAGGATAGCACTTTCGATGGGCGTTGGGCCGCGGTACTTCGGCAAAAGTGAAGGGTGGATATTGATAACGCCCATGGGGAATTCGTCTAGTGCTCTTTGAGGGATAATATGACCGTAAGCGGCTAAAACTGCTAACTTTGACTCGTGTAGCTTCAGCTCCGACAGCGGCCCCGTCACGGTTAGTTCAATTTCGAAGCCGGCGGCTCTTAGTGCGTCTTGAATAATCGGCTTAGTGGCCGGCAAGCCGGTAGCTAGCTTCTCATTGCCAAAGAAGACCACCTTTGGCCTACTCATCACGCTCCCAAGAGGAGTGTCTTTTATTGCCATAGGGGTTTATTGTTCTTGACGTCTTTATCATAGTCGAGGGCTTCCAGGTGGCCCTTTTGTTTTAGGCAAAAGAATGCTTCGGGCTTGTCTTTGATGTGGTCGATGAACATTATGCCGTTGGTGTGATCTACCTCGTGCTGAAAGATCCGAGCCAAGAAGCCCTCGGCAGTCAGGCTGATTGGTTTGCCGGTTTGGTCTAGTGCTTCCACTTTAACTTTGTTGGAGCGGGGTACCTTGCCATAGATGCCATCAACGCTCAGACAACCTTCGTAATCTTCAGACTTGCCTCTGCTGTAGCTGGTTATTTTGGGGTTTATGTAAACCTTGAATGTACGATCATCTTTATTGTCGAAGTCGTTCCGTATAACGACTACTCTTAGAGGAGTATTTAATTGTATGGCAGCCAGAGCCACACCTACTTCGTGCTCGCGTGAGTCTTCCCACTTGAGAGTAGATGCTTCCATATCACTAATAAGTTGCGCTACGACAGCGTCTACTGAGCCAACCAATTTGGATGGTTGGCGCAGGGAACGGTTAGGAAGTTTGATAATTTTTTTCATAGATGTATTCTAGCTATCGTCAGAGTATGCCTAGAGTATATCTAAAGTAGTCCAACAGGATCAAGGTCGGCTTGCCAGTTTGCCGGTATGCTTCGGGCAATGTCGAGTAGCCGCTTCCGGTCTTTTGACTTAACTAATATCTGCCATTGATACTGCCCCAAAGTCTTAGTAAAGAATGCGGCGCTCGGCCCCACTACTTCTATGCCGGTGCCAGTTTCTCGCAAGTTTGCAGCCAAGCCTTCTGCTGCTTTTTTGGCGCCAGCTTCGGTTTTTCGCCGGCAAGTAAGCTTGAGCAAAAAGCAGTTGGGCGGATAGTTAAACAGGGCTCTTTCTTTTTGCTCAAGCTTACAGAAAGCTTGCCAGTCGGCTGTTTTTAAGTGTTCAAACAATGGGTTAGCCGGTTGGTAGGTTTGGATAATGCATACTCCGTCGCCGTGACCACGGCCAACTCTACCAATGGTTTGCATGACTAGTTGGAACATTCGTTCTTGGCTGGTGTAGTCGGGCAGATACAGGCTGCTATCGGCGTTGGTGATGCCTACCACTTTTAGGTCTTTTAAGTCCAGGCCTTTGGCTATGAGCTGGGTTCCAATTATGATGTCGACGTCTCTGTTTTTTAGCTCGCCAAGACGGCTGCCTAGGCTTTCACTCTTGGTATTGTCAGAGTCAAAACGAGCGATCACAGCCATCGGAAAATGAGACCTCAGGCTTTGCTCAATCGCCTTGACACCTACGCTCTTTAAAAGTAAATCGTGGCTCTGGCACTTAGGGCAATTGGTTGGAAGCGTGCTGCTAGTACCGCAGACATGGCAGCGGCAGTCGTTAGTGTCGTGGTGGTATATCAGGTGTGTTTCGCAGCGAGGACAGGTTAAGGACCAGCCACATCGGTTACACAGTATTACTCGGGCCGTACCGCGGCGGTTATGAAAGATCAGCGACTGTTTCTTGTCTTTTAGAGCCAGTTCAATCTCATCGAGCAGCCTACCGCTGATATATGGATCACTAGTAAAATTGTCGCGGTTTCTCTGGTCAACCAACTCGACTAGGCGCGCATCTTCATTTTTGGTTTTAGAGGCGGCTTGGCCGACCATTCTTACAATCGGGTAGCTTTTTCTTTCGGCAAACAGGTACTCTTTTATCGGCGGTGTGGCGCTGCCGTGAACAATTGAAGCATCGTGGGCTTTTGCCAATGCCGAGGCGACGTCAATAGCATGATAACGGGGGTTCTTGTTTTGCTTGTACGAAGTCTCGTGCATCTCATCAACACAAACCAACCCTAAATCCTTAATAGGTAAGAACAGGGCCGACCTAGTGCCAATTACTACTACTGGCTTGGCGTTACTAAGTAGATGAGTCCATATTTTGTGCCGGGCAGTTTCGGTTCGGCTAGAGTTGTACAAAACCACATCAGTACCCTCAAAAAACGCGGTAGCCTCAGAGTATAACTGTTCAGACAAGGGTATCTCAGGTGTTAAAAGTAAAACAGATTTTCCGTTGCTTAATATATTTTGTGCAGCTTCAAAGTAGACAAGCGTTTTACCTGATCCCATATCTCCATGTAAAAGTACCGGTTTTGTTGCTTTTTTTATAACAGATAGAGCTTCTGCCTGCTGTTTGTTTAGTGGTTTGCGGGGTTTTGATGATATTTTGCTGGCGGGTATCAGCTTGTGCTGGCTACTGTTTTTTAAAAGAAAGGCCGGCAAAAATAGACCATGAAGTTCTTGGCTGCGTATCGGGTAGTAAGACCTAAACCAGTCAATTAGGCCTAGCCAATTCTTACTAACCGTAACTTCAGAAACTAATCTGTTAATGGGTTTCGTAACAAACGTTGGTTTCTTAACGGTTTGAATAACAATAGCTAAAATAGTTCTTGGGCCGTACGGTACTTCGACAATTAAGCCCGACCGCAAACGGTCACTATGCGAATAAGTCAGGTACTTTTTAGAGCCAGCGTGATCAATCAGCGTGTCCACCTCGTAATAGAGCATAGGATCATTATATAGGTGTAGAAGGAGTAATCGATATTAATATGACTTTCGCACCTTTCTACATTTCCAGGCCCGCCATGAGCGGCTGCGAGCATCCATCTTTCTTTCGGTGTAGCTAATGGCTACCCCTCAAGAAATCTGAAAGCTCTCACACATCTCAGGTCAGCCCTGCAATCTGCATAAAAGTGCGAAAGTCCTATTAAACTTTACACAACAGCAAAAAAAGACTTATACTGATGTTGTCCTTATAACAATAGAACTTATGCTAGACACATTCATTACATCACGAGTTAGGCGAAAAATAGTAGTCGTGTACGCCAAGTACCCCGACTTTAAAACACATGTCCGCGGGCTAGCAAAACTCATCAAAGAAGACGCCGGCAATATACAGCGGGAGCTAAAGAAGCTTGAGAAAATTGGCTTTTTAATAAGCGAGAAACAGGGAAACACCAAGGTTTACCACACCAACAAGCATTTTCTAATTTTTAAAGAACTGCAGAGTATCGTACTAAAATCACAACGCTCCACTCAAAAACGCCAGAGCTAGAGACCAAAACCTAGGCCCTCTTTGTTGAGACAAGGTCTTGGAACAAGGTCTGACCCTGCTACAGGGTCAGACCTTGTTGTGAGGGATTTGATGGTTACCTTAGGGAGTTGCTTTATCAGGGGCGATAAGGTATATTAACCTTTATGATTCAAGTTACAAAAAAGGATTCGCGCGAGCCGGTTGAGAGCCTGCTTCGTCGGTTTACTCGTAAAGTTCAGCAGTCCGGTCTCCTTATTGAGGCTAAACAGATACAGTATTTTGAAAAACCGATCAGCAAGCCTGAGCGTCGCCGTAAAGCAATTGTTCGTCGTGAGCGAAAGATCATCAAACTCAAAAAAATGAGGCTTGGCCAAAAGTAATGTCCCTCGAAGAACTCGAGAAGGCAATAAAAACAGCCCTGTTGTCGGGCAATAAGATAGCTGTCAACACCTTCAAGGGGCTTAAGAGTGCCTTGCAGTACGAAGCTGTCGCAAAGAAGAAAAAGCTCGAAGACCTGTCGCCCGAAGATATCCAAGCTGTAATAAAGCGTGAGTTAAAAAAACGCCAAGAGGCAGCCAGTCTTTATAAACAGGGCGGTAACACCGAAAAATCTAACACCGAACTAAAAGAAGCAAAGCTTTTAGAGCCATATTTACCCCAGCAGCTCTCCGAACAAGAACTTACTGATATCGTAAACGTCGTAGTTTCTGAATTACTCGCCGGCAAGCCAGCAACCGCTCAAGATATGGGGCGGTTAATTGGAGCTGTCAAACAAAGGGCAGGAGCAAACGCCGATGGGGCAACTGTTGCCCAACTCGTAAAATCCTATATAGAAGGTCATTCTTAGATGATTCTGATTATGGGCGTTCCTGGGTCAGGGAAAAGCCTGCAAGGCAAACTGTTAGCGGATGCCAAGGCCTATCGGTGGATCTCAACCGGTGAGCTGTTGCGTAAGCTTGTAACCGGAGACAGACGCAAGGATATGGATGCTGGCAAGTTACTGGGCGACGAAGAGGTGATTGCTCTAGTAGACAAACTGTTTAGCTCAATGGATGTTAACGCCGAGTTTATCTTAGATGGTTTTCCGCGAACCAAAAAGCAAGCAGACTGGCTGCTGACCCAGGGCGAAACAGGCGGGCTTAAAGTTACTCACGTCCTATTTCTTAATGCCAGCGAAGCGGTTGTCGTTGAGCGGCTTCTTAAGCGTGGCCGGCAAGATGATGCTGAGGACGTTATCAAACATCGTTTCTGGGAGTATCGAACAAGGACATTGCCAATACTTGAAGAGTTTAAGAACAGGGGTGTTTTGGTGCACGAGATTAATTCGGATAAAACCCCCGAAGCAATTCACCAAGGTATACTTCGGGCACTTCAATCTAAAAATTAGTAAAAAGGCTATGACAAAAGTAAAAACAGACGCCGAGATTGCCAATATGCGGCAGAGCGGACGCATTTTGGCTGCCGTCTTGGAGCTGCTTGTGAAGAAGGCAACTGTTGGTATGACCACGAAGCAACTAGCCGATATTGCCCGCGCAGAATTAGCTCGGCTGGGAGGCAAGCCGGCTTTTCTTGGCTATAACGGTTTTCCAGACGTGTTGTGTGTGTCGGTTAACGACGCGGTGGTCCACGGTATCCCTGGCGACGAAGTGTTACAGACCGGAGATATCCTGAGCCTAGATTTTGGCGTTAGTTATAACGGCATGATAACCGATGCGGCTCGGAGCGTAATAGTTGGCAGACCCCTATCTAAACGTGACCAGCTACTGGTTAGCCAAACCGAAGCCTCATTAAATGCTGGGATAGGTGCTATTCGGGGTGGCTGTCATGTTGGAGATATTGCCGCGGCCGTACAAACTGTCTTAGACAAATCGGTTCTAGGGATTGTTCGTGATCTTGTTGGGCATGGTGTCGGGCACGAGCTACACGAAGAGCCGAATATTCCAAACTACGGCAGTTCGGGCAGTGGTCCAGTTTTGAAGGCTGGCATGACGATTGCCGTTGAGCCAATGGCTACGCAAGGGCACTGGAAAGTTTACGTGGACAGAGATAGCTGGACAGTGCGTACTTACGATGGCTCAAGAGCAGCCCATTTTGAAGACACGGTCTTAATAACCGACAAATCTTGCGAAATACTGACCCGCTGAACGATCAGCGGGGGCGTGATATTGCTGACGGTTTACAATAAGCGGTATACTAGCCCCATGCGTCAGCAGTCATTATCACACTTCACCGGTCTGGATATCGGAACTAGCACTGTTCGTTGTGTGGTTGGAGTTATAAGTGACGAGGGCCAGCCCGAAATAATTGGTTACGGCTCGAGCCCTAACTCGGGTATGAGAAAGGGCGTAGTAGTTATGCCAGAAGAAGTAGCCCATGCTATCACTCAAGCCGTTGATGATGCGGCTAGGCATTCTGGGCGCGATATCAGGAATGCTACAGTCAACATTAATGGTGCGCATGTACTTGGCAACAACTCTCGGGGAGTAATTGCTATAAGTGCCGCCAACCGCGAGATAGATACCGAAGATCGTATGCGGGTCGAAGAGGCAGCGACCATAATCCAGATGCCTGCTAACCGCGAAATTGTTCAGGTATTTCCAAAGAGCTATCGGCTAGACGGCCAAGAAAACATCAAAGATCCAGTTGGGATGCACGGCGTTCGTCTAGAGGTTGATACTCATATTGTGACTGCCTCTACGCCGAGCGTGCGCGGCACAGAGGCCGCTTTAAAAGCTGCTGGTCTAGATATCAGTCATAAGACGGTTTCGAGCCTGGCTGCCGCCGAAGCCGTTATGACCAAACAGCAAAAAGAGGCCGGAACACTGCTTGTAGATATCGGTGCCGGCACCACAAACCTAGTAATTATAGAGGAGGGTGAGGTACAGCATGTTGCCGTGATACCAGTCGGTGGCATAAATATCACCAACGATCTAGCAATCGGCCTTAAAACTGACTTGGATATAGCCGAAAAGGTTAAGATTGAATACCTCACCCTAGGAGCGCATCCTCGTAAGTCAGTTGCCAATATATCTCACGAAGGTAAACACTATACATTTTCGGGCGACGACGTGGCGATGATTGTAGAGGCTAGGATCGAAGAACTGTTTGAGCTGGTTGATCGAGAACTAAAAAGCGTACACCGCTCACGTAAATTGCCGGGCGGTGTTGTTATTACCGGCGGAACATCCAAAATAGCCGGCATCGAACAGGTTGCAAAAGATAAACTTGAGTTAGCCGCAAGGGTTGGTACGATGACGGACATCGGCGGACTGGCCGATATTTTGGCAGATAACGCCTATACAACAGCTGTCGGGCTGGTTCTCCTCGATATGCTTTTGGGGGGCCAATACGGTCATATCCCAGCAGCAACTTCGAACTTAAGCCTAGGCAGCCTTTTAAAGCGATTCTCAAAAAAACCATCACCCCGATAGAATCCTCCGAAAATAGAGTTTAGCCGATCAATTGATTGCGAGCAGCAGGATGATTCGTTATACTCAGTAACCATAGAGTATGTAAGGGGTTAAAAAGACATGCCACAAGTAACACCAGCTATTGAGACGATCGCTCGAATCAAAGCTATCGGCGTAGGTGGAGCCGGTGGAGCCGCCGTAAACCGAATGGTTGAGGCGGGGGTAGAGAACGTAGAGTTTGTGGCGATCAATACAGACGCCCAGGCGCTGCATCATTCAAAAGCTCCGCTCAAACTGCATATTGGCAAAGACACGACTCGGGGTTTAGGGGCAGGAGCCGATCCAATTATTGGCCAAAAAGCCGCCGAAGAATCTGCTGACGAGATTCGTAAGCTTGTCGAAGGTGCTGATATGGTTTTTGTAACTATTGGTGCTGGTGGTGGCACTGGCAGCGGAGCCGGTCATGTGGTGGCACAGATTGCCAAAGACGCCGGAGCATTGGTAGTGGGTTTTGCCACCAAACCATTTGCGTTTGAAGGTGATAAACGCCGCCGAAACGCCGATGAGGCTATCGAAAAACTTCGCCAAGCTGTTGATACTCTGATTATTATTCCTAACGACCGTTTGTTGCAGACAATCGACCGAAGCACACCGCTGCTCGAAGCCTTCAAAGTAGCCGACGACGTCCTCAGACAGGGGATTCAAGGTATTTCTGATCTAATTACTGTTCACGGTCTGATTAACCTCGACTTCGCCGACGTTAAGACGGTAATGAGTAACGCCGGCTCGGCCTTAATGGGTATTGGTCGAGCTAGTGGTGAGAATCGCGCCATCGAAGCCGCTAAACAGGCCATTGAGTCACCGCTACTCGAAGTTTCTATCGATGGCGCCAGAGGTATATTGTTCAACGTCATTTGTGGACACGACATGTCTATGCACGAGATCAACATGGCCGCCGAAACAATTACCGCCGCCGCCGACCCAGACGCCAACATTATATTTGGCGCTACAATCAATCCAGACCTAGAGGGCGAAGTAATTATTACGGTTGTAGCTACCGGCTTCGACACGTCATATTTTAAAAGTCGACCCCAGACCAACCCAACTTTGCAAGACGACAAGCCTGTTTCTGACGACGATGGTGCTGGTGTGCATCATACTGGCGTGAGTTCGGTCGGTAGTCATGACATGTCTGATATAGACATGGATCTAGATAAACCCAGTGACGAGGATTCACATCTTGGCGAGCTAGGCGATGAAACCAAGAACCCAGCACATAACATCTGGACTGCCGATGAAGAGAGCGATGAACCAGCCGATAACAAGCCAGAGTCTGACGGCACAAATGAGCCTAAGGGCGACAGCGTCCCGGCTTCCAGCAAAGACGAAGACGAGCTTGAAAAGCCATCATTTTTGCGCCGTCTCAAAAAATTCCGCCAAAACAAAAACGAAAAATCCGAGGAAACAGATAAGAAGTAGCTATTAGCGTAATAAAAAACACAGCAGATTTTGCTTGATAAACCTTGAAAAACACCATGTATAGGGCTAATATCAGAACCATAGACACTACATGTAGTGAATGCACATTAACCAGGGCGTATTTACTAAAAGAGGAGAATCATGCGCTGCACGCAATGCCAGCATCAAGAAACTAAAGTGATTGAGTCACGCGACGTGGCCGAGGGGGCTTCTATCCGCCGTCGTCGCGAGTGTGTTAAATGCCAGCAACGCTTTACAACGTATGAGCGAGTAGAAAAGCCGCAGCTTATTGTCGTCAAGAAAGATGGCACAAGAGAGCTTTTCAACAGGCAGAAGCTATTAGCCGGTTTGTATAGAGCAACCGAGAAAACCCCTGTCACAAGCTTGCAGCTTGAACAATTGGTTGATCGAGTTGAGCAAAATCTGCAATCTTGTGGTGACGACGAGATCGCATCAAGCAAAATTGGCCAGGTGCTTATGGACGAACTCTCTGAATTAAGTGAAGTTGCCTATGTACGGTTCGCAAGCGTATATAGACGGTTCAAAGATATTGCTAGCTTTGAAAAGGAGCTATCAGAGATGCGCGGAAGAAAGAAGCAGGGTTAATGTAGTTAATCCTTAGTTTGCTGCCACAAAGTCGGTCCAAGGAACGACCGCCTCTGTGGGAGCTGGCTAATCAACAATTCTTTTTGAGAGACAAAAAGGTGTTGCCGACTCTAACAAACAATAAAAACAAATGTGAGACGAGCTACTTTTGCAGGGGCGTGTTCTCATTATCAAAACTAACAAATTAAGTGAGGGTAATCATGGCACAAGCAACATCCTTAGGGATATCGCGTCACTTTACGCGACCAAAAACTAAAGCGTACGATCAACTAACCTGGGTTAAACGTGACTCAGTAATTAAAAACCCAATGACCAAGAAGCCGGTTTTTGAACAGCTGGGGGTTGAATTTCCAGAGGGCTGGTCGCTTAATGCCATTAATATCGTTGCACAGAAGTATTTTTCGGGCACTCCTGGCACAGATCAGCGCGAGGCCTCACTTCGCGAACTAATCGACAGAGTTGCTGACACGATCACTCGCCATGGTTCGCAAGAAGGCTATTTTGATAGCGAAGTTGAAGCTGAAGATTACCGTGAAGAGCTAAAGTACATCTTGGCTACTCAGCGGGCCGCCTTTAACTCACCGGTTTGGTTCAACATCGGTGCCGAGGGCCGTTCGCAACAGGCCAGTGCCTGCTTTATCTTGGGCATAGAAGACACCATGGTGTCTATTCTTAACTGGTACCGCGAAGAGGGAATGATCTTTAAAGGCGGTTCGGGTTCGGGCATCAACCTCAGCGTGATCCGCTCGTCAGCAGAGAGTCTAAGCCAGAGCGGCGGTACGGCCTCCGGTCCTTTGAGCTTCATGCGCGGTGCCGACTCTAGTGCAGGCGCCATCAAAAGTGGCGGTAAAACTCGTCGGGCTGCCAAGATGGTGATTCTTAATATCGATCATCCAGATGTCGAGGAATTCATCTGGTGTAAAGCTATCGAAGAGCGAAAAGCTCGTGTCCTGCAAGAGAACGGCTTTGACATGAACCTCGACGGCAAAGATTCTTTCTCGGTGCAATACCAAAATGCTAATAACTCTGTTCGTGTAACAGATGAGTTTATGCAGGCCGTAGAGGCTGATCTTGACTGGGATTTACGGACAGTGACGACGGGTAAGCCGATCAGAACTGTTAAGGCTCGAAGTTTGTGGCGGCAGATCGCCGAGGCGGCTTGGGAGTGTGCTGATCCGGGCCTGCAGTTTGATACGACCATCAACAAGTGGCACACCACCCCTAACGTTGGTCGAATTAACGCCAGTAACCCCTGTAGCGAATATATGCACCTGGACAACTCGGCTTGCAACCTAGCCTCAATTAATCTTTTGAAGTATCTGCGCGATGATAATACTTTTGACGTCGATGCCTTCAAACACACGGTAGAGGCTATCTTTACTGCTCAAGAAATTCTAGTAGGCTACTCTGAGTATCCAACTGAAAGCATAACCAAGAACGCCAAGGCTTATCGTGAACTCGGTATCGGCTATGCCAATCTGGGCGCTCTTTTGATGGCACTGGGTCTACCGTATGACTCTGACGAGGGCAGAGCCCTGGCCGCGGCCATCACCGCACTTCTGACCGGCCATTCATACGCTACTAGCGCCAAGCTGGCTCGCAAGGTTGGCCCCTTTGCCGGCTTCCATAAAGACCGCGACAACATGCTTCAGGTACTTCGTATGCACAGAGCCGAGGTAAACAACATCGAAGCGTCGCTTGTTTCTGAAGAGCTACTTAGTGCTGCGGCTATGTCTTGGGACGAGGCCGTCACGCTCGGTGAGCTATACGGCGTTCGCAATTCTCAGGCTAGTGTTCTTGCGCCAACCGGCACTATTGGTCTAATGATGGACTGTGACACCACCGGTATTGAGCCTGATCTGGGCCTAGTTAAAGTGAAAAAACTAGTCGGCGGTGGCACCATGAGTATTGTTAACCAGACAGTTCCTCGGGCACTCAAGTTCATGGGCTACAGCAAAGAACAAATCGACGACATTATTTCCTATATTGATGTCGAAAAAACAATAAAAAGCGCACCTCACCTCAAGGACGAAGACGTTAATGTCTTTGCCTGTTCAATGGGCGACAACTCGATTCATTACCAAGGCCACGTCAAAATGATGGGCGCCGTGCAGCCGTTTTTGTCGGGTGCTATTAGTAAAACAGTCAACATGCCCGAAGAGGCCGATGTTGAAGAGATTGAGAAGCTACACATGGAAGCCTGGAAGCTTGGGCTAAAGGCTGTTGCGGTCTACCGTGACAACTGTAAAGTTGGTCAACCGCTGTCTATGGCCAAGAAAGCTGGAAGCGACAAAACTCAACAGCCAGATGCCACCGCTACAACGCAGGATGATCGTATTGTTGTGAAGGCTACTGTTAGGCGCTTACTGCCAAGAAGGCGCCGTAGTTACACCTATAAGTTCAGGATTTCTGACATGAAAGGTTACTTTACTATCGGAGAGTACGAAAACGGCGCACCAGGCGAACTCTTCATTAACGTTTCCAAACAAGGCTCTACGCTTTCGGGCTTGATGGATTCGTTCGCCATAACCGTTAGCCAGGGCCTGCAGTATGGTGTTCCGCTTAAAAGCTACGTTCGGACTCTAATGAGCCGAAGCTTTGCGCCCTCAGGAGTTACTGATGACTCAGAGATTCGAACAGCAAGCTCAATAACAGACTACATTGTTAGAAGATTAGCGCTCGACTACCTGTCGTTCGATGATCGACTAGAGCTAGGGCTGGCTAGTTTAGATGATATGCCGGTAGAGCAGACAGCTCTTGCGGTCGACTTAGAGGAAAAGAAGAAAGAACCTGAACTAACCATAGCCGAAGAACGAGTAGATGTAGTCAGCACAACTGTTAAGCCGAACATAAAGCAAACGGCCAAAGATCAGTCAGCGCCACTTTGCTTTAATTGCGGTAATCAGACCCAAAAAGCCGGTAGCTGTTATGTTTGCGGTTCTTGTGGCTCAACCACTGGCTGCTCTTAAAAGTAAACAGCCTACAGTTTGTGGCTGACAAGTTAAGAGTTAAAACCCCGAACTGTTAGCTGTTTTCTGTGTGCTGTATACTGTTAACAATATGCGCACAGTAATTGTCTATCAGTTTAAGAGCGAGCACGCTAGCGAAGTCGACACCTTTTGCAAAGAGGCAGAGCGTCGACACCCTGGTTTTGCCCCCGAAAAACTGGATACGGACTCTAAAGAAGGTGCCAATATTGCGACACTCTACGGAGTTACAACATACCCAGCAATTGTTGTTCTAAGAAACGACGGACAGCTCGTTCAGCTTTGGCAGGGGCTGCCTCTGCCATTAATCGACGAAATTATGGCCTACGCTCTTGAATAATCAGCTGTTAAAGACGCAGCAACCCTTTGCAAGGTCTGACCCTGCTACAAGGTCTGACCCTGCAAAGGTAAAGGGAAAGAACGATGAAGTTTAAAAAAAGCACTCGGCGTGCACCAATAGAATACGAGAAAGACCTTGTTAAGTATTGGAAGAAAAACAAGACTTTTGAAAAATCTGTTGAGATGCGCTCCAAAGATAATTCCTATGTTTTCTATGATGGACCGCCATTTATCACCGGTACGCCACATCATGGCAACTTACTAAGCTCTGTTATCAAAGATGCCGTGCCACGTTTTTGGACCATGAAAGGCAAACGAGTGGAGCGAACCTGGGGCTGGGACTGTCACGGTCTTCCAGCCGAGGTTTTTACAGAGAGGAAACTGGGCATTACCGACAAGCGTGACATCGGCACAAAGATCAGCCTAGAAGAATACATAAACACCTGTCGTTCTAACATGATCCAGACCGGGAGTGAGTGGAATGACATCATTGACCGAATCGGTCGCTGGGTCGACATGGACAATGCCTATAGCACCATGGACAAGGACTACATGGAATCGGTCTGGTGGGCCTTTAGGAAGCTCTATGATGACGGCAAGATCTATGAAGGTGAAAAGGTGTTACTGTACTGTACGCGCGACGCCACACCCATCAGCAAGGCCGAAGTGGCCATGGATAATAGCTACGAGAACGACACCGACCCAAGCGTTTATGTAAAGTTTAAGTTGGTAGACTGGCCAAGCTCACCCGCCCACCTCTTGGCTTGGACCACAACTCCATGGACGCTTAACAGTAATACGGCACTAGCGGTCAACAGAAACCTAGAATACGCAGAGGTTGATGTTGATGGCACAACATTAATATTAGCTAGCTCACTTCTTAATAAAGTGCTGACAGATGGAAAACACAACGTTGTGGCGTTTACGGTTAAGCGTACCTTCAAGGGCGCGGAACTAGTGGGTAAGAGCTACGAACCGTTGTTCAAAGACAGAGGACAAGGTGCTCACAAAATTTGGCACGCTGACTTTGTGCATGCTGAGGACGGCACCGGAATTGCCCACGAGTCTCCAGCATACGGAGAAGATGATTACGGATTGAGCAAAAAAATGGGCTTCCCAATGGTGCTGGACACTGATGAAAACGGATTCTACACCGAAGGCGACTGGAAGGGTAAGCAAATCTGGGAAGTCAACAAAGAGATCGCCAAGCAGCTACTCGAGAAGAAGGTCGTCTGGAAGATTGAGTACATTCAACATGAATATCCTCATTGTCACCGCTGTGGCACCAAGCTCATGTACCGCGCTCACCCTAGTTGGTTCATGAATATCCAGGGTCAAAAGCAGCAAATGCTTGAGCAAAACGGTAACATTAACTGGTTCCCAGAACATATCAAAGAAGGTCGTTTTGCTAAGACCGTAGAGAGCGCTCCAGACTGGAACCTAAGCCGTGACCGCTTCTGGGCTACGGCCATGCCTGTTTGGAAGGGCACAGACAAGAGCGGTAAAGAGCTTATCAGGGTGGTAGGTAGTTACACCGAGCTCAAAGAGCTGTCGGGGGTGGAGTTAGAAGATTACCACCGTCCATGGATCGACGATGTAACTTTCAAAATAGACGGCGTTGAGTACAAGCGAATAGACAAGGTACTAGACTGCTGGTTCGAGAGCGGTAGCATGCCCTTTGCCCAGTTTCACTATCCTTTTGAAAATAAAGAAAAGTTTGAGGCTAACTTCCCGGGTGATTTCATTGCTGAATACGTTGCCCAAGTGAGGGCTTGGTTTTATTCGCTGCACGCTGTTAGCGTTGGGTTGTTTGGTAAAAATTCGTTTAGTAACGTAGTGGTAACGGGGACCATCATGGGGAGTGATGGGCGCAAGCTCAGCAAATCTCTTGGCAATTACACGGACCCAAATGTGATTATGGACGAATATAGCGCCGATGCGCTGAGGTTCTTGTTTCTTAGCTCAACACTTCTTAACGGTGAAGATTTTACTATGAAAGACAAGGATGTGTCTGACGTACATCGTAAGCTCACTATGATCTGGAATATGTACGATTTTTTTACTCTGTACGCCTCTGTCGACGGTTGGTCCTTCGATGCTGCTCAGGATAAAGAGTGGGACGGGGATGTTAAAGACCCAAGTGGTGATTGCAACAATGTGCTCGATGTATGGGTAATATCCCGCGTTCACCAGTTGACCCAAGAGGTCGACAAGCATATGCAAGCCTATGACCTACCTAATGCCACCAAGCCGATACTGGAGTTTATCGAAGACGCCTCTAACTGGTATGTTCGACGTAGTCGTAAGAGGTTTTGGCGTGCCAGTCAAAGCCTTGGCGACGGCTGGAAATCCGAGGACGATGTTGATAAAAAAATGGCCTACACCACGCTTCACTACGTTTTGGTTCAACTAGCTAAAATAATGGCGCCATTTACCCCATTCCTAAGCGAAGAGCTATACCGTAACTTAACTGGCGAACAGTCGGTTCATTTAGTTAATTGGCCAGAGACGGGGCACATCAACGAGCTGCTAGTAGGCCAGATGAAGGATGTTCGTGCGGTTATAACAGATGTCCTGTCCGTAAGGGCGGCCGCGGGCATCAAAGTACGCCAACCGCTAGCTAAGTTAACGGTGCCCAGTGCCCAGTTACCTTACCCTGGCGAGCTTATTGAGATCATAAAAGAGGAAGTAAACGTCAAAGAGATGACCCAAACAGGCAAAGAGCTAAGACTAGACACAAAGCTTACTCCTGCCCTGAGGCGCGAAGGTTTGATGAGAGAAGTTGTGCGTCAGGTACAGGCCGCCCGTAAGGCTGCAGAGCTGCAGGTTGACGATAGGATCAAACTCAGCCTTTATACAGAAGCCAAGGAACTGGCAGAAGCGATTAAAGAGCACTCTGACGCTATTAAGGCCGAAACTCTGGCCACAAGCCTTCATATGAGCCCAGGGGGCTATAAGCATAAGCAGGACACAAAGGTTGAGGGAGACACTCTCAGGATAGCTCTTGAAAAGGCTTGAACAGGAACAAAATGTTTTAAATTTTACGGCTTTTCTAGGCTTTGCGTAGTGCTATACTGTAATTTCTATGAGTGATTATGCAACTAAGCAAGACGTACAAGATCTATCAACAAAGATGGATCAGAATGTAAAAGACTTATCGACTAAGATTGATAAGGCAGTTGAAGACTTGTCAGAGGTTATTGGCAGTTTTGCGCAGCAAGTTGACGATAGGTTCACAAAAGTTGAGGCTCGTCTTGATGAATATGATGCAAAGTTTGACAGGCTTCTTAACTACGATTGATGGCTTTTTAGCACGGATTGATCACTATGAGACGGAAAATGCTGCACGTGACCACCAATTTGAAAAATTGTTGGTTTGGGCACGCAAAGTATCTGATAAGACCGGCATACCTCTAGAAAACCTCTAGACACGGAGTGCGTAATCTGTTAATATGATGCTAGTGTGTTTTATAAACGTAAGGTGAAAAATAAATGAAAAAAGCAGTTATTCGAGTCGGCTCCTCTCAGTACCTTGTCTCTGAAGGCGATGTTATTGAAGTTCATTTACTGCAGTCCGACGACAAAAAGTTCAAATTGCCAGCCCTGTTAGTCCTAGACGGCGAGAAAACGACTGTTGGCAAGCCCGAAACAGAGACGAGTGTTGAGCTAAGTGTGGAAGAGGCTCTGATCAAAGCTGATAAAGTTACAGCTATACGCTATAAAGCCAAAAAACGTGTTCACAAAACTCGTGGCCACAGACAAAAACTGAGCTCGGTAAAAATTGTTAAAATTGGCTAGTATTAGCCCTTTCTAGCTTTTTGGGTGGGTTAAGGCTACAAAAAGACGGTAGGGCAAAGAGTACCATAAGCATTAGCGTTTGAGAACATATAACTGCACTAAATTGTAGTGATGCTTACATCATTAGAAGAACTATTCGGTCGATTTTTGCTGTCTCAGGTGTAGATGTTTTTTGTCACCGTCAAAGCGCAAACCAAGGTGTTAAATGAGCCTGGGGCGCCGATATATTGTTCAAATTACGGCCCTAACCAGTATAAAAAGTAGCAAATTGTGGAAAACTTGGGAGTAAACAGGGTAGCTCGTACGAGTTTTGACAATTTTGTTGTTAATGAAGCTATAAGTTCTCATCCAACAACACCTTGACCGTTGTCCAGAACAACGAATAGTACGCTTTTTAAGTGCTTTTTAACTGAATAAAAAAACTATTCAAAACCCCTTGTACCCAGAAGCCGTGAATGGCATACTTTAAGCATTCCTCGTATTAATTATATAGAGGGACGAATAAAAAAACGTTCCGCTAACAAAAACAAAAATAAAAAACTTGAAGAATATAAAAACACAAACCTGGGGTAATAGCACCCAAAACAGACTTCTTAGTCTACTAGCCTTACGCAGCGGGTTTATTTTTGCCTTAATTTCTTTGATTACCCTGAGCAGCTTACTGTTTGTTGCCTTAAAGCCTGCGCCAGTTGCCGCCGTAAGCTCGTCTAACCTGAACTTTCAGGCCCGTTTACTCCAAACAACGGGGGCGTTGGTGGCCGATGGAACCTATAACATCCAGTTTAATATCTATAGCGTATCTTCGGGCGGGTCTACCTTATGGACAGAATCTCGCCTCAATAATGCCGCCCAAGGCGTAACCGTAAAAAACGGCTACTTATCAGTTACTCTCGGATCGGTTACGGCTTTTCCGGCGACAATTGATTGGGACCAAGAGCTATGGCTAGGCATGACGGTGCGTGGCAGTGGCTCTTGTGTGTTTGGTGCTTGTACTCCGACAGATGCTGAGATGTCGCCTCGCTTTAAGCTAACAGCTGTTCCTTATAGCTTTATAGCCGGCCGAGCGCTGGGTGTGGCCAGTAACAATACCAACCTAGCCAGCACTAACTCAGCGACAGTTTCTGTTACCACCGGCAATGCAGCCGGTGTTACTAGTAATTCGGGCAACCTAACCGTAGATACTGGAACCGCCACCGGCACAACAGGGACAATTACGGTTGCCGCAGCCAATGCCAGCGCTCTAACGCTTGGCCGAAGCGGGCTGACTACTAGTAACGCCGGCGGGCTGACGGTTGCCCAGCTTTTGACGGGTCAACTCGGCCTAACAGTCTCCGGCGCTACCTCGTCTATCAACGCTAGCTCTAACTTCGCTACCAACATCAATACTGGTACATCTAACACTCTTGTCACTATAGGCGGTGGCTCAGGCACCTTCAGCCTCCAAACTACTAACATAGACATATCCAGTGCTGGTGCTATCTCCGGTGCCACCGGGCTAGCGTCCACTGGTACGATCGCTCTAACCGGAGCAGGTACTTTCAGCATCGACTCCTCAGCCTTTGATGTATCTACGGCTGGTGCACTATCCGGCGCCACCACCATTAACGCCTCCGGTCTAATAACTGGCCTAGGCTACACCGCCGGAGCTGGACTCATCCAAGGAACTCTAGGCCTTACAGTCACAGGTGCCACAACCAGTATCAACGCCAGCTCTAATTTCGCTACTAACATCAACACCGGAACGTCTAACGCCCTAGTCACCATAGGTGGAGGCTCCGGAACCCTCTCTCTTCAAACAAGCAACATAGACATATCCAGTGCTGGTGCTATCTCCGGTGCTACTGGTCTAGCCTCAACCGGTACTATAGCCTTCAGTGGAGCAGGTACCTTCAGCATCGACTCCTCAGCCTTTGATGTATCTACGGCTGGTGCACTATCTGGTATTACCACCATTAACGCCTCCGGTCTAATAACTGGCCTAGGCTACACAGCTGGTGCTGGACTCATCCAAGGAACTCTAGGCCTTACTATTACTGGTAACACTAGTCTTAGTACAACA
>Ga0163144_10006161_pt1 | contig 26535 bp, 22 predicted proteins | sample OliLak19BULKMAT1_FD_123175 | JGI IMG/M metagenome (GOLD analysis project Ga0163144, IMG submission 123175) | Freshwater microbial mat bacterial communities from Lake Vanda, McMurdo Dry Valleys, Antarctica - Oligotrophic Lake LV.19.BULKMAT1 | ecosystem: Environmental > Aquatic > Freshwater >...
CGTCTGGCCGATTCGTCTGGCCGATTCGTCTGGCCGATTCGTCTGGCCGATTCGTCTGGCCGATTCGTCTGGCCGATTCGTCTGGCCGATTCGTCTGGCCGATTCATCTGGCCGATTCCGTCTGGCGGATCAGGCCCATGGCTTCGCCTGACGGATCAGGCCGGCGCTGCGCTGGAACACAAACTCGGCAGCTGCTTAAGCGCGAACAGCAGCATCTCATTCTCGTCGCGGGTGCCCACCGTGATGCGCAGGCAGTGAGCCAATCCGTAGCCGCGCATGGGACGCACCAGCACGCCCAAAGTCACCAGGGCTTGCTCAATGGGCGTGGCATCCCGGGCAAAGTCAACCAGCACGAAGTTGCCCTGCGATGGATAGGTTTTCAGGCCGATGCCCTGCAGCTCGTCGCTGAGCCATGCGCGCTCGCGCGCGTTGCCAAGTTTGGCCTGCTGGATATGCGCCTGGTCACCGAGCGCGATGGCGGCCGCACGCATTCCCAGCTGATTGACGTTGAAACTCAGCCGCGTGCGTTCGAGCACTTCGTGGATGCCCGGGTCTGCGAGCAGAAATCCAACGCGTAAGCCGGCCAAGCCATAGCCCTTGGAGAACGTGCGCGCCACGATCAGGTTCGGAAAGCGCGCCAGCAGCTGGCAGCCGTCTGGCACTTGGTCTGGATCGGCAAACTCAAAGTAGGCTTCGTCAAGAACCAACAGCACATGTGGCGGCATGGCCTCTAGAAAGCGCTCAAGTGTGGCTGCGTCCCAGTGGCTGCCGGTCGGATTATTGGGATTCGCCAGATAGACCAGCTTGGTGCGCTCGCTGATAGCGGCCAGCATCGCGTCTGGGTCGGCCGACAGGTTGCTATCGGCGGGGACCGCGATGCCGCGCGCGCCGCAGGCCTGAGCCGCGAGCGGATATACGGCAAACCCATACTGGCTGTACACAATCTCGTCGCCGGGTGCGGCAAAGGTCAAGGCCATGAGGACCAGCAATTCATGCGAGCCATTGCCCAGCGTGAAGTGCGCCGGCGTGGTGCTGTAGTGGCGAGCCAGCGCGCGCTTGAGCAGCCGGCCACCCGCATCCGGATACCGGTGCAGCACCTCCCATGGGGCATTGCGGAAGAACGTCAGCACGTCCGCTGACGGGCCGAAGGCGCTTTCATTGGAGCCGAGTTCGGCAAGTTGCGAGAGCTTCAGGTCGCGCCGGATCTCGCTCGGTTCGTAACCCGGATCGTAAGCGCGCAAAGGTCGGATATGCGGCGCTGCCAGACTTGCAAAATCCAGTCGGCAGCTCATAGCAAGGCCAGGGGATAGGAGCCCAGAACCTTGAGATTCTCAGCCCCAGCAAGCGACCCCAGTGCGTCCTTCAGGCTCCCTTCTTCAGCATGGCCCTCAACATCAATGAAGAACACGTACTCCCACTTCGCGCGCCCGGGACGCGACTCGATACGGGTCATGCTGATGCCAGCCGCGGCCAAGGGCGTCAGCAGCTGATACAGCGCGCCCGGCTGGTCACGCACGCTGAGCAGCAGGGAAGTCTTGTCCTTGCCGGTGGGCGGCATCAACTCTCGGCTGAGCACCACAAAGCGCGTGGAATTGTCGGGCTTATCTTCGATGCTGTTGGCCAGGATGGGCAGGCCATATATTTCGGAGGCGGACTCGCCGGCAATGGCGGCGGCATCAGGCGCGGTGCGGGCGCGACGCGCGGCTTCTGCGTTACTGGAAACGGCGATTCGCTCGGCGTTCGGCAAGTTACGCTTCAACCAACCACGGCACTGGCCGAGTGACTGCGCGTGAGAGTAAACCCGCTCGATCTGCTTCAAGTCCTCAGCTTGTGAGAGCAAATGCTGATGAATCCTGAGTTCGACTTCGCCGCAGATCCTCAGATCGGTATTCATGAACATGTCCAGCGTGTGGTGCACCGAACCTTCGGATGAATTCTCGATCGGCACCACGCCGAAATCGGCATGGGTGGCCTGCACTTCCTGAAACACTTCGTCGATTGACGCCAATGGCAGGGCGCGTGCAGAGTGCCCAAAATGCTTGCGCACCGCAGTGTGGCTGAATGTGCCTTCCGGGCCCAGAAATGCCACCCGCAATGGCTGCTGCTGCGCCAAACAAGCGCTCATGATTTCGCGAAACACGCGCACCACTTCCTCGTGGGTGAGCGGTCCGGCATTCCTTTCAATCACGCGCCTGAGCACCTGAACTTCGCGCTCGGGTCGGTAATAGTCGATAGCCTGCTTCAGCGGTCCTTTGACCTGTCCAACCATGCGCGCATAGCGCGCCCGCTCGTTGATCATGCTCTGCAGTTGCTCATCTAGCGCGTCGATACGAACCCGCAGCTCTGCCAGGCTCGGCAAGCTTTCCAGCGCTTCCGGCTGCGCGGTCTTTTTGGACTTGCTCATGGCGTGAGCGCCTTGAATGCCATGCGACGGTTCTGCGCCCTGCCCGCCTTTGTGCTGTTGTCAGCCATGGGCTCAGCGGCGCCATAGCCCTTGGCCTGCAACATGGACGGCGCCGCGCCAAATTCGACCAGAGCGTTCATCACCGCGGCTGCGCGCTGTTCGCTCAACACCTGATTGCCTGCCGCCTCGCCGCGATTGTCGGTATGGCCACCCACTTCTAGGCGCCGCTCAGGCGGTAGACGGCGCAGCACGTTTGCGGCTTCACGCAGCACGTCCATACTGCCCGGCTTGATTTCGGCCTTGCCGGTTTCAAAATAGACCACCATGAGATTGAGCGCCGAGACCAGCGATGCAGTCTCCACGCCCTGCTCCGGGCGCAGCGCCTCCAGAGCACGCACCGCAGGATCTGCCGAGAAGCCGTTCAGCTCGAAGCCCGCAAAGGCCGCACGCATGCTCGCCACAAGCGTGGTGTTGGCAGCCGGATCAAGGCCGCTCAAGCCAATGCCGACGGAGGTAAAGTCTAGCGCTAGCGTTTGCGCTTTCAATTCAGGCAGCAAGCTCACCAGAGCAGGCAACCATTCGCTGGCGACGCCGCGCGCGGTGCGCAGTTCGAGCTGGATTGCGCTGGCGCCAAACGTTTGCTCCGCTGCGGCGCGCAGCGCGTCGATCTGGGCTTGCGAACTCAACTCGCCACGCGCGCTGATGCGCCCCTGCGCAACCTCAATCTGCAGTGCAGCGCTGGGCAGCGGAGCGGGTTTGCCGCCTTCCTGAAAGCCCGAGTTTTGCAGTCGGTCTGGGTCCAATTCCGAAAAGCTCGCGCTGGAAACCTTATCCGGGCTTGCCGGCGCGGTAGCGAACTCGATATTGCGGAACCAGAAGTAACCGGTAACCGCGATCATCAGTGCCGCGGCCCAACTCAGCCAGCGGCCAACACCGCCGTGTTCGCTCACCGAAGCGTGCTGATCGTGATGCGCGTCCGCTTTGCTGGCATGGGAATGGCTGTCGCGTGGCGCCGGTGCGGGCGTAGCCGTTGGCCTACTGACTGGCCTACTCAGGGGCTCAATCGGCGCAGCGCTCGTCGGCATGCTGGTTACGGCTGGCAGCAAGGCCAGATAGGGCGCCAGCTCAGCACGCACGGCATCGATCGGCGCGCGCGCAGTTTCGGGGATCTCATTGGGCTTCGGCAGCACGCCATCCGGCGTGAGCTTGTCGATCAAACTGGGTATCAGCGCCGCAAGCGCCGGCAGCAGGCGGTCCGGTGGCTGCTGCATGTTTGCGCAAAGCTTGGCCAGCACGGGCTGACCCAGTACCGCCGTGACGCTACCGCCCGGCATCGGCGCGTTCTCGCCCCGGCCTTGCCAAGCATCGGCCTGCGGCGACAGCCCAGCCGCGCGCAAGCGCTGAATAAAGCCCTGAAAACCGCCGTGATCGGGCGAGAAAATAATGCCCAGAAGCAAGCCAACCAGGCCTTCGGCGCGGCTCCCCAAACCAAATCGTTGGCCGATCTCGCGGATCAGAACTTCAAACATGAGCGAACTCCTAAGGGGGACTTGCTGAAGGAAAGCCCGCGATTTTCCATGACAACCCCTGGAATTGCCATGACAATTCGCGTGACTGGCGGCTATGCTCGGCGCTTTCCTGTAACCAAGCCTTCATGTTGCATCCAATCTCGCCTGCAAACCGCCTCAAAGCCGTGCGTTATGACATCCGCGGCGCACTCAACGCGCGCGCCATCGATCTTGAGCAGCAAGGACGCCGCGTCGTCAAGCTCAACATCGGCAATCCCGCCTTGTTCGGCTTTAGCGTTCCCGATGTGCTGCATGAAGCGATGCGCTGCCACACCCAAGCCAGCGAAGCCTACGGACATCAGCAAGGCCTGCTCGACGCGCGTGAGGCGATCATCGAGCGCGAAATCAAGCGCGGCGCCACGCACGCACACCCGAGTCAGGTTTTCATCGGCAACGGCGTCAGCGAGCTGATCGATATTGCGCTGCGTGCTCTGCTTGAGCCTGGCGACGAGGTGCTGATTCCAAGCCCCGACTATCCGCTCTGGACCGCCGCGGTGCACTTAAACGAGGGTATCCCGGTGCACTACCCCTGCCCGCCCGAGCGCGATGGACAGCCGGATCTTGATGCACTCGAACAAGCAATCACCCCGCGTACGCGCGCCCTGGTGGTGATCAACCCAAACAATCCGATCGGCGCGGTGTATCCAAAGACGGTGCTCAAACGCATGGCCGAACTGGCCGAACGCCACGGTTTAGTGGTTTTCAGCGATGAAATCTACGACGGCCTGACCTTTGATGGCGCGCGCTTTGAGCCCATGGCATCGCTGGTCCGTGAGACGCTTTGCGTGACCATGAGCGGGCTCTCGAAAGTTTGGCGCGCGTGCGGTTGGCGGGTGGGCTGGATGAGTCTCAGCGGCGCGGTTAAGCCTGCGCGTGAATACATCAAGGCGCTTGATCTGCTTGCCGCGCTGCGTCTGTGCAGCAATATGATGGGTCAGTGGACCATCCGCACCGCGCTTTCCCTGGCCGGTCCTGCGGAAAGCCTGACGGCGCCGGGCGGGCGCCTGTTCGAGACCCGCAAAGCGCTGCTTGATGGCGTTGCGAAGAGCCGATATTTGACGGTGCCATCGCCCGATGGGGCCATCTATGCTTTCCCAGGGGTTGATACCGGGCTGATCCCCGATTTCGACGATCAGGCTTTTGCGCTGCAGCTGCTTGAGCGCAAACACATTCTTGTGGTGCCTGGATCCAGCTTCAACGTTCGCTATTGCAATCATTTCCGCATCACCCTGTTGCCCGAGGCGCCGCTGATGCGTCGCGTACTGCTTGATTTCGAAGACGTGCTGGCCGAAATGGCCGGCAACAGCAAGGAAGCTGTGGCGTGAACAAGTTGCTAGCGTGACTGTTTCAAGCGCAGTGGCTGCCGATCCGGCGCCTGCACTGCGCTATTTGGCGCTCGGTGATTCCTACACCATCGGCGAGAGCGTGCCGGAAGCTCAGCGTTGGCCAGTGCACTTGGTTACTGCGCTGCGGAGCAAGGGCTTCGCGCTGGCAGATCCAGAGCTCATCGCGAGCACAGGATGGACCACGGATGAACTCGCTGCAGCCATCAACGAGCGTGCGCCAGCGCCGCCCTATGACCTAGTCAGTTTGCTGGTTGGGGTGAACAATCAGTACCGGGGACGTGCATTGGCTGAATATGGGGCGCAGTTCCAGACGCTGCTTGCGCGCGCCATTGAGCTGGCTTGCAAGCAGCCCGAACGCGTGCTCGTACTCTCCATCCCAGACTGGGGTGTAACGCCTTTTGCGGCGCAAAGTGGCCGTGAACCGCAGCACATCGCGCGCGAGATCGACGCTTTCAACGCCCGTCAGCGCGCAATATGTGCCGAGTTCAAAGTGCCTTTCGTCGACATCACCGATCTCACGCGCGAAGCGGCGACAAACGCAAAATGGTTGGCAGCGGACGGCCTGCATCCCTCGGGCGCGGACTACCAGCGCTGGGCGCAACGCGTATTGCCTTGGGCAACCCGATCGCTTGAACCCACGCCTTGTTGGTAGCAATTGAGAAAGCCGCCAAGCGTGATTCTGCGCGGAGCCGGCGGTCGACATGACAGGCGGTCGAACTGACACCGCCGCCAACCGTCATTCTGCGCGCAGCCGTCAGGCGCAGTCGCAGAATCCATAGCCCCCGGCTCTGACAAAGCCGAGCCGGTTTCACCCAGCCAGTTTCAACTAGCCAGTTTCAACTAGCCTGTCAGCTCGAGCGCAGGGAGAGATCTCAATCCGCCCAGAAGCAGATTTCTCCCTGCGGTCGACATGACACATGCGGTCGAAATGACATCCTCAGTGAACATGACACACTCGGAGATTTCGCCGAATCTGAACGAATTTCACGCTACCATCGAATTCTTTACCTGGTGAGCCATGAACAACAGTTCTGCATTCGAACGCGCACAGCGCGTCATTCCTGGCGGGGTCAACTCGCCGGTACGGGCTTTTCGCCAGGTCGGCGGCAACCCGTTTTTTGTTGCCCGCGCGGAAGGCGCCTATTTGTTTGATGTGGAAGGCAAACGCTACATCGACTACATCGGCAGCTGGGGCCCGATGATTGCTGGGCATGCGCATCCTGCGATTGTCTCAGCAGTCCAGAAAGCGGCCGTCAATGGCTTGAGCTACGGCGCGCCCAGTCCGCTTGAAGCTGAGCTGGTCGAGGCCATGATTGCGCTTGTTCCAAGCCTTGAGTTGGTGCGCTTAGTCAGCTCCGGTACCGAAGCCTGCATGAGTGCGATTCGGCTTGCACGCGGGCACACCGGCAGGCAGCGCATCCTCAAGTTTGCCGGCTGTTACCACGGCCATGGCGACTCGTTTCTGGTCAAGGCCGGCAGCGGCGTGCTTACCCTTGGGCTGCCAAACTCGCCCGGCGTGCCGCAGGCGCTCGCTGATCTGACGCTCACTGCAACCTTCAATGACCTGGCGGAAGTCAGCGCAATCATGACCGAGCTTGGGCACGACGTGGCATGCATCATCGTTGAGCCGGTGGCCGGGAACATGAACTGCGTGCTGCCGCAGGCGGGCTTTCTACAGGGCTTGCGCGCGCTGTGCGATGAGTTTGGAAGCCTGTTGATCTTTGACGAAGTGATGACCGGATTCCGCGTGCATCCGGGTGGCGCGCAGGGTTTGTACGGCCTGCGTCCAGACCTGAGCTGCTTTGGCAAGGTGATTGGCGCTGGCATGCCGGTTGGCGCCTACGGGGGCCGCCGCGACGTGATGCAATCCATCGCGCCGCTCGGACCGGTGTACCAGGCGGGAACCTTGAGCGGCAATCCGGTTGCCATGTCAGCGGGGCTGGCAAATCTTGCCCTGTTGCAGGAGCCTGGATTCTGGCCTGCACTGGAGACCCAGACCGCGCGTTTGTGTCACGGGCTTGAGGACTTGGGCCGCGAACTTGGGGTGCCGATCGTGACCTGCCGTGCGGGCGCCATGTTTGGCTTCTATTTCAGCAGCAGCCTGCCGCAAAACCTGGAGCAAGCAGGCGCCTGCGACATTGAGCGCTTCAAGCAATTTTTCCACGGCTGTTTGCGGCGCGGGGTGTATTTTGCGCCGAGCGCATACGAAGCCGGATTCGTCTCTTCTGCGCACACGGCGGAGATCGTGGATGCCACTTTGGCCGTGTGCCGCGAGGCACTACAGGACCTGATCCGATGAAGCAAGGCAAAGCGGGCATCGCCACGATGGCGATCCATGCCGGCAGCGCACGCGATGTTGAAACGGGCGCAATCAGCCCGCCCGTGCACTTGAGCACTACGTTTGCACATCCGGCGGATGCAAGCCAGCATCAAGGATATTTGTACCAGCGCTATCGTGATCCCACCGGAGAACGCCTGGAAGCCGCCTTGTCTGCGGTTGAAGGCGCCGCTGGCGCGCTGCATTTTGCCACCGGAATGGCCGCCGGTACCGCACTGATGCAGGCACTCCCGCAGGGCGGTCACGTCTTGCTGGCCGACGATACGTATTTTGCTTTTCGCCAGGTTGCGGCTCAGGAATTCGCGCGTTGGGGCCTGAGCTACAGTCTGGTCGATATGACTGATCTGGCTGCCGTCACCGCTGCGCTCACGCCAAACACCTGCTGCTTGTGGCTGGAAACCCCCAGCAATCCGCTGCTCAAGATCAGCGATGTCTCGGCACTGGCGCAATTGGCGCAGGAGCATCAGGCGCTGTGCGTGGTCGATGCCACTTTTGCCTCACCGCTTTGCCAGCAAACCCTGGCGCTGGGTGCCGACGTGGTCCTGCACTCCTCCACCAAATACCTTGGTGGGCATAGCGACGTCATGGGCGGCGCGCTGGTTTTCGCGCAGCGCAGCGCGCTTTTCGAGCGCTGCTTCGAGCTGCGCAAATTGCTTGGCGCGAGCGCTGCGCCGTTCAACTCATGGCTGGTGCTGCGCGGCTTGAAAACGCTGCCCTGTCGCATGCAGTGGCATACGCGCAACGCCATGCGGATTGCGGCGTGGCTGGAAGCGCATGCGCAGGTGGCCGCGGTGTTCTATCCCGGACTACCCAGCCATCCGCAGCATCAACTGGCGTGTCGACAAATGACCCAATTCGGAGGCATGTTGAGCTTTCTGGTGCGCGGTGGCCGTGCCGCTGCGCTTGCGGCCGCCGAGCGCTTGCAGCTGATTCAAAACGCCACCAGCCTGGGTGCGGTGGAGTCGCTCATTGAACACCGCGAATCCGTGGAGGGCCCGGGCTCACCGACACCGGCCAACCTGCTGCGTCTTTCGGTGGGACTTGAGGATTGTGAAGACCTGATGGCCGATCTGGCGCAAGCGCTCGATGGCTGACGCGAAGAGCCAAGACGAACCAGTCGACGAATCACCGCGCAGCGCACAAATGCGCGCGCTGCGGATGCTGTGGCCGTACCTTGGACGCTATCGCGGACGTCTGCTGCTTATTCTGGGAATCTTGCTGATCAGCAAGTTCGCCAATCTTGGCGTGCCGGTTTCCTTTAAGCAGATTGTTGACGCGCTGGATCCAACCCTGGCCATGCTGACCGTGCCTGCCGCCATGCTGCTGGCCTACGGCGCGCTACGCATCATTGCCGCCGTTTTTGGCGAGGCGCGCGGCGTGTTGTTTTCCGTCATCTCGGGACGCGCGCGACGCGAAGCAGCGCTGGATGCGTTCAATCATCTGCACCGCCTAAGCATGCGTTTTCACCTTGCGCGGCAAACCGGCGGCATCTCGCGGGCGATTGAAAAAGGCACCTCAAGCATCGAGGACTTCCTGTATTACGTGATGATCATGATCGTGCCCACGCTGGCTGAGATCAGCATGGGGCTGGCCCTGCTCGGGTTTGCCTACGACTGGCGTTTTGTGGCGATCACCATGTGCGCGCTGACCGTCTATGTTTGGGTAACGATCCGCATTACGGAATGGCGTACCGAGTTCTATCGCACCGCCAATCGGATCGACCAAGAGGCGAATGCGCGTGCGGTCGATAGCCTGCTCAACTATGAGACGGTCAAGTACTTCAACAACGAGCGATTCGAGGCCAATCGCTATGACGAGCGACTTGCGGACTACGAGTACGCCTCACGCAAGAGCTGGCTGTCGCTGTCACTGCTCAACAGCGCTCAGCAGATCACCATCGCAGTCGCGCTGACCGCCATGATGTGGCTGGCCGCCAGCGAGGTTGCGGTTGGGCGCATGAGCGTGGGCGATTTGGTGCTGGTCAGCACGTTGTTGGTGCAGCTGTTCATGCCTTTGGGCTTTCTGGGAATGATGTATCGCGATATCAGGCAGGCACTCACCGACATGGAGCGCATGTTTGGACTGTTTGACCAACCGGTTGAAGTCGCGGACGTCGCGGATGCAAAACCGCTCACGCTGCGCGGAGCCACGCTGGTGTTTGATCACGTGAACTTTAGCTATGACGGCGTGCGCCCGATATTGCAGGACGTCAGCTTCCGGATTGAGGCCGGACAGAAGGTGGCCGTGGTCGGGCCGTCTGGCTCGGGCAAAAGCACCCTGGCGCGACTGCTGTACCGCTTTTACGACGTCACCGGCGGCCAGATCCTGATTGACGGCCAGGACGTGCGTTCGGTGAGTCAGGACAGCCTGCGCGCAGCCATCGGCATCGTGCCGCAGGACACGGTGCTCTTCAACGACACCTTGCGCTACAACGTGGCGTACGGACGCACCCAAGCAGGGCCCGATGCCCTTGATCAGGTGATTCGAACCGCGCAATTGGATCGTTTGATCGAACTGCTGCCAGATGGATTGGAAACTCAGGTTGGGGAACGTGGATTGAAGCTTTCCGGCGGCGAAAAACAGCGGGTGGCATTGGCCCGCGCCTTGCTCAAAGATCCAGCCATCATGGTGTTTGATGAAGCTACCAGCGCGCTCGATAGCGCGACTGAACAAGCCATCCAGGCGCAATTGGATCAGGTCGCGAGCGCCCGCACCTCGCTGGTCATCGCGCACCGGCTGTCCACCATCGTGGACGCGGATTGGATCGTGGTGCTGGATCAAGGAAAAGTGCGTGAGCAGGGTCGCCACCGCGAACTGCTGCAGCAGCAGGGGCTGTACGCCCGCCTGTGGTCGATGCAGCAGGAGTGATGGCCAAACTGCGGCGCAGCTTGTCATCTCGAGCGCAGGGAGAGTTCTGCCGTTTGCCCTGTCATCTCGCGCGAAGGCAGAGATCTCAATCCGCCGAAAACGAGATTTCTCCCTTCAGTCGAAATGACAAAACCTGTCGAAATGACAAAAACCACCAGCAACGACCCAGGCACCAGCAACGACCCAGGCGGGCGAGGCCGTCAGCCGCATTGGTGCCTGCAAGCGGGTCTTTTCAAGGGCACAACGTGGCCACGAGTGGGTTCGCGGACCGCCTTGTTCAGTTCGGTTCAGGCCGGACAACTTTATTGCGTCGCAGCAAGTGGTTAGACTGCGCGCCTCTTGGGCGTCCGTTTCTGCCAATGCGCCCTTAAACTGCGCTGAAATCGCCTCAGGAATTTCATTAAATGGCGGGCGCAAACCCGCGAAAGTACAAGGGTTTGCGTGATATTCTTTTGCGGATCTGTCTTCGGGCCGGAAGACACGCAACCTTACGGAGATTTTTATGGCGCTCGAGCGCACTTTATCGATCATCAAGCCTGATGCAGTGGCCAAGAACGTGGTGGGACAAATCCTGAGCCGTTTTGAGGGCGCTGGACTCAGCGTCATCGCCTGCCGCATGGCCCAGCTTTCGCAGGCAGACGCTGAAGGCTTCTATGGCGTCCATCGCGAACGCCCATTCTTTAAGGATCTGGTCAAGTTCATGGTTTCAGGTCCGGTGTGCATCCAGGTGCTGCAGGGCGAAGACGCCATCGCTAAGAATCGCGACCTGATGGGCGCCACCGATCCCAAAAAGGCGGCTCCGGGCACCATACGCGCTGATTTCGCGCAAAGCATCGACGCGAACGCAGTGCATGGCTCAGACGCACCGGAAACCGCAGCGCAAGAAATTGCCTATTTCTTCCGCGGCATCGAACTCTGCGCGCGCTGATCTGACAACGAACCTAGCCGCCGTGGGCGAAGCCATCACCACCAGCAAGATCAACCTGTTTAACCTTGATCGCAAGGCAATGGAGGCGTTTTTTCTCGCTTTGGGTGAGAAGCGCTTCCGTGCGCACCAGATGTTGAAGTGGATCTATCATCATCGCGTGGTTGACTTCCATCAGATGACCGATGTGGGCAAGGTGCTGCGCGAAAAGCTTGAGGCAGTGGCCGAGATTCGCGCCCCGGAAGTGCGTTTTGAGCAGGTTTCCACGGATGGCACCACCAAATGGTTGATCGGCTTACCCGGCGGCAACGCGATTGAGACGGTCTACATCCCAGAGCCCTCGCGCGGCACGCTGTGCGTCTCTTCGCAGATTGGCTGCAGTCTGGCATGCACCTTCTGTTCGACCGGAACGCAGGGCTTCAATCGTAACCTCAGCACGGCTGAGATCATCGGCCAGGTATGGCGCGCCGCGGAACGTCTGTCGCACGACCCCAAAGGCCATCGCCGCATCACCAACGTGGTGATGATGGGCATGGGTGAACCCTTGCTCAATTTCGATCAAGTGCTGCCCGCGTTGGAGCTCATGCGCGACGACTTGGCATTTGGACTTGCCAACAAGCGCGTTACCGTCAGCACGGCGGGTTTGGTACCCGGGATCGATGAGCTCAGCGCCGCCACGGATGTTTCGCTTGCGGTCTCGCTGCATGCCCCAAACGACGAATTGCGCACCCAGCTGGTGCCGCTGAATAAACGCTACCCGATCGCCGAACTGCTGGCCGCTTGCCGCCGCTATCTTGCGCCGCGACCGCGTGCATCGATCACCTTTGAATACACGCTGCTCAAGGATGTCAATGATCATCCCGAACACGCGCGCCAGCTCGCAAAACTCTTGCGCGATGTGCCCTCAAAGCTGAATTTGATTCCGTTCAATCCATTTCCCGGCACACGCTACCAGTGCTCCGAACCCGAAGTGATTGAGCGCTTCCAGACCCAGCTCATGCAGCATGGCTATGTGACCACGGTGCGCAGAACCCGCGGTCAGGATATCGATGCCGCCTGCGGGCAGCTGGTTGGACAGGTTCAGGACCGAACGCGACGGCAGGCCGAGCATCGCAAGCAGTTGGAAGCGATCGGAGCACTCGAATCATGAGCACGATCTCGCGGCTCGCGCTGCTGATCTTCATGGTCCTTCTTGCGGCTTGCGCCACCGACGACGGCCTCAATCGCCCGACTGACCGCAACAAAGCAGCTGCAATTCAGGCTGAGCTGGCCAGCCGCTACCTGCAGGTGGGACGCCTTGATCTGGCGCGCGACCGGATCAATCAGGCATTGGCACTGGGACCTAGACTGCCATCGACCCACACCGTCGCCGCCGTGCTGCAGGAAAAGATTGGCAACAAGGAAGGCGCAGAAACTCACTACGCCAAGGCGGTCAAGTTACCCGGATCCGGGGGTGCCGAACGCAATAACTACGGCCAGTTCTTGTGCAGTTCGGAACGCTTCGAAGAAGCGGAAGAGCAGTTCGATGCCGCGATCAAGGACGCGTTTTACGCAAATGTCGAAACGGCTGCGCTGAATGCCGGCATTTGCGCAAGCCGCGCCGGGCATCTGGACCGCGCCGAACGTTTCCTCAGATCTGCGCTGGAACGGCGGCCAAACATGGCGGAAGGCTTGCTGTCGATGGCAAGCGTGCAACAAGCACTCGGCAATCATATGGGTGCGCGCGCATTCTTGCAGCGCTTTGACGCCACCGGACAGCAATCCAGCGAATCTTTGGCGCTTGGCTATCGAATTGAAACGGCGCTGCGTGACCCCAAGGCCGCTGCGCTATATCGTCAACGCCTGCTCGACGAGTTTCCAAACTCTGAGCAGGCAAAGGTACTCAAGGAGTGAACATGCAGCCGTTGAACGCTGCCTTTACAACGCAAGAACTTGGCGCCTGGCTGAAATTCGCGCGCGAGCAACGCAAGCTCGCGGAAAGCGACGTCGCCGCCCATCTGCGCCTGCAAGTGGCTAGCGTGCATGCATTGGAGCGCGGTGATTTTGAAGCCGTTGCCGCTCCGGTCTATGTGCGTGGCTTCATTCGCAGCTACGCAAAACTGGTCGACGCACGCGATGACGCTCTGGAAGCGCTCATTCATGCGCTGATTCCCGACACCGCTCCGGAGTTGAAGCCAAGCCACGGCCCAAGAGTGCACGGCCGGCCGATCAGCGAGCGTTATGCCTGGGCGTTTAGCTATGCCGTCGGCACCGCATTGGTCTTGCCGCTGGTTTGGGTGCTGATGCGGCTGGATACGTCGCCGCCGCAGTCGCAGCAGGAAACGTCACAAAGCAGTGCCGTGCGAATCGTTGACAACGAGCCCCCGGCAAGCGGCATTCATGATGACCGCGTGTTTGATACCGGTCATGAAAGCCCCGATGCCCGATCGGTTTCCTCCGCGAGCGTGCGCGAGCGCGAGCCAGCGCCCTATGTGGCCAACAATTCGCTGCCGGTGCTGGCCTCAATGTCGCCATTTCCAAGCACACGCAATACGCTCGGTTCAACAAGCGCCAGCCCTGATAGCTTTGAGCTCGTAATCGAGGCAGCCAGCTGGGTCGAAATGATCGACGGCAATGGCCAACGCCTCGAATACGACGTGATTGAGAAGGGCCGGCACAGCTACTCGGGCGTATCACCGATACAACTTCGCGCCGGAAATGCAGGCAGCGTCAAGCTGGTCATCGCGGGCCAAGAGCTTTCGCTGGCTGATTTCGCCAAAGCTAACGTGGCACGGGTCAAACTCAGCCGCGTCAACGACCGCTGGGTCGCCGAATCCACTCCCGGCCGCTAACGCGCGGCTAATCGCAACTAAGGATCAATGCAGTTATGGCAGACGAGGTACTCGATTCCGTCGAGCAGGGTGAACGTGCGCGGCAATGGATGCAGCAGAATGGTTCAAACATCATCATTGGCATACTTGCCGCGATTGCTGTTCTGTTTGGCTACAACGCATGGAAGAACAACCAAGAGCGTGCACGCGGTGAGCTCAGTGACCGCTACGCCGAACTGGTCAAAGCGGTAAGCGACAAAAATCAGGTGACCGCAGACGCGTTGATCGCGCGCCTCGTGGAATCAGGCGACAAGACCGTGTATGCCAGTCTTGCCCTGCTTGAGCAAGCACGCACCCAAACCGAGGCCGGCAAGTTGCTGGAAGCGGTTGCGACCTACGAACAGGCCGCGGGACTGAGCAAGACCGACGTGATGAAGAGCCTGGCATTGCTGCGCAAGGCGCGCCTGCAGATCGCGCTTGACGAAACTGACGCCGCGCTTGCCAGCCTGGACAAAGTCAAACATTTTGAAGTGGAAGGCCATGAGCTGCGTGGCGACGCACTGCTGGCAAAAAAGGATACGGACGGTGCACGAAAAGCATATAAGCAGGCGCTGGCAGCAACCGGACTCGGCGCGCCCAATCGCATGTTCCTCGAACAAAAGCTTGACGACCTTGGAAGCTAATTCAATGGCGTTTTTCCATCGTCTATCGGCGCAAACCAGAATCGCTCTGCTGCTCGCCATCACGCTCGGCTTGGGCGCTTGCTCGTCTTTAAAATTGACCAGCAAAGACAACGTCAGCCCGCCGACCGAGCTGAAGGATGTTGCCAAGACCGAACAACTGGTCGCGCTCTGGCGCACCAGCGTCAGTGATGACAAGGCGTCCATTCGCGGACAGGCTTTGCGGCCCGCAGTGCGGGATGGCGCAGTGCTCATCGCCGGCGTTGAGGGTGACCTTCGGTCGCTGGATGCAGCCACCGGTGAAACGCGCTGGAAGATTGCCACCGAGTATCGTTTCGCGGGCGGGGTTGGCATGGATGGGCGTCGCGTCGTGCTCGGAACGCTGGACGGCGAAGTGGTTGCGTTTGATCGCAAAGATGGCGAACAGCTCTGGCAAATCCAGCTGCCCAGCGAAGTATTGGCCACCCCAGTGGTCACGGCCGCAACCGTTGTTGTACGTGGCAACAATGGCCGCGTGTATGGGCTCACCAGCTCAGACGGAAAGCTTGCATGGACTTTCGATGGCGATGTGCCGCTGCTGAGTCTGCGCGGCAACGCGGATCCGGTCATGGACGGCACTACGATTTATAGCGCTGGCGACAATGGCAAACTGGCTGCGCTTGATCTGGTTGAAGGAAAATTGAAGTGGGAACAAGTACTTACGCTTCCAGATGGGCGCAACGAGCTGGAGCGCATGGTGGATTTGGACGGTCAGATGCGGGCTGACCGCGGGGATGTCTTCGTCGCGGGCTACAAAGGCAGCACCACAGCGCTCACTTCAGACAGCGGGCGCACACTTTGGAGCCAAAAGGCTGAATCAGTCAGCGGCGTGGACGTCGATGCGGCATTGGTTGTGGTCGTTGAGTCCGATGGCGACGTCATGGCCATGGACCGTCGTTCCGGCGGCGAGCTGTGGGTGCAGAAAGATCTGCGCTTCCGCATGCTTGGATCGCCCCGTATCCTTGGAACGGTGGTTGTGGTGGGCGATCTTGAAGGCTATCTGCACGTTATCAGCCTGAAGGACGGTTCAATCGTTGGGCGCATCCGACACGGACGGGAAGCGGTTTCGGCGCCCATGGTGGTGGTCGATCAGGTGCTCTACGTGCAGGGCCGCGGTGGCGTGGTTGCGGCGTATCAGTTGCGTGGATCGTGACCGACGAGCTGATCCCTGACCCGCCGCAGCATGTGCTGCCGGCTCGTCTTCCGGTGGTAGCGCTGATTGGTCGCCCAAACGTTGGCAAGAGCACTATTTTCAATACGCTCACGGAATCGCGCGACGCCATCGTCAACGACATGCCGGGGGTGACCCGGGACCGGCGTTACGGCATTTGCCGCTTGGGTTCGCCGATCATCTTGGTGGACACCGGCGGCTTGGGCGAGCCGGATTTAAAGTTGGCTAAAGAAGTCGAACGGCAAAGTCGCATGGCGATTGCCGAAGCGGACCTATTGCTGTTCGTGCTGGACGCGCGCAGCGGGATTTTGCCTGCGGACGAGCAGCTAGCGCGCGAGCTGCGCGTCACGGGCAAGCCGATCCTCGCTGTTTTGAACAAAATTGATGGCCTCGACCCCAATGTGCCGATTGCGGAAGCGGCTCGACTTGCCTTCCCTACCGTGCCGATCGCGGCCTCTCACCGGCGCAATCTATCGGAACTGCTGGACGAGATTTATGAGCGCGTAGGCCTGCCGCGGGAACGCGAAGAGCTGCCGCCGGAGCGCTTCGATCCCGGCCTGATTCGGGTTGCCGTGATTGGACGCCCCAATGTCGGCAAATCCACGCTGATCAACCGAATGCTTGGCGAAGAACGTCTGCTCGCAGCGGACATGCCGGGCACGACCAGAGACTCCATCGACGTGCCGCTGGTGCGTGACGGCCAGCGCTATCTTTTCGTCGACACGGCCGGCATTCGGCGCCGCACGAAAGTTTCTGAAGTCGTCGAGAAGTTTAGCGTTATCAAGGCCTTGCAAGCGCTTGAGCGAGCCCAGGTGGCGGTGGTGATGATTGACGCGCAGCAAGGCGTGAGCGAGCAGGATGGCCAAGTGCTCGGTTACGCGCTGGAAGCGGGGCGCGGTATCGTGGTTGCGCTGAACAAGTGGGACGGTCTGGAGCGACACGACCGCACCGCCGTCGAGCGCGAGCTCGACCGACGGCTTGACTATGTGGCCTATGCGCCGCGCATTCCGATTTCCGCCCTGCATGGCTCCGGACTAGGCGAGCTGACCGAAGCCATTGCCAAAGTGCACCGTTCGGTCGAAGCGGTGTTTAGCGCCAGTGAAGTCACCGAAGCCATGGAGCAGGCGTTTGAGCGCTATCACCCGCCGCTGGTCGGCGGGCGCAGCGCGCGCTTCCGATATGCGCATCAGGGCGGCAAGAACCCGCCAAGAATCGTGGTGCACGGATCGCGCCTGGCGACGCTACCGGATTCCTACAAGCGCTATCTGGAAAACTTTTTGCGCGAGCGCTTCCGCTTGATCGGAACTCCGATCCGTTTTGAATTCAGAACCGGCGCCAATCCGTTTGAAGGCAAGAAAAACGCCTTAAGCGAGCGTCAGCTCAAGAAGAAGCGACGCGTGATCAGGCACCGCAAAAAATCTGGTTGAGCACTGTACCCAGCTGCCGCACATCAACAGCTCAGCGTTCGGCCCTGTAGCACTTCGTGATCCAGCCGGCCGATCCCACCACCAGCCTCCCAAGAGTGACGGGAGGCAGCAAGAGGCCGAAACTTGATGAGTTTCCCGCCAGCGACTGAGGCCAAAAAGCTAACGCCGCAGGACGCCGCCGCCAAGCAGCGAGCTGGCGTGCCGCTGCTGGACTTACGCGAAGCGCATGAAACGGTGCTGGGCGCGGCACAAGGCGCCATCTTATTGCCCTGGTCTACATGGGCCGAGCGCACACCTCCAGGCGACTACCCGCAGGGCGCCATGCTGATTTGCGCCACTGGCCGACGCTCGGAGCGTGCCGCGATTGCGCTGTCGACACTGACTGCGGGCCCCTGGCCGGGCCCCTGGTATTGCGTGCAGGGCGGCTTCAGCGCTTGGCGCAGTGCGCAACTGCCCTGGCAGCGTGACCCGCAGTTGCAGGATGCCGAATACGCGCGCTATTCGCGGCAATTGATCCTGCCCGGCTTTGGCTTAGCTGGGCAGTTACAGCTCAAGCGCGCGCGCGTCCTGCTGGTTGGCGCCGGTGGCTTGGGTTCCCCCGCCCTGCTCTATCTGGCCGCCGCTGGCGTCGGGAAAATCACCGTCGCGGACGGGGACCGCGTCGAATTGAGTAATCTGCATCGCCAGGTCGCGCACAGCAGCCTGACGCTCGGCGAATGGAAGGCGCATTCTGCCGGTTTTATGGCTACCGCCCTGAATCCGGAAGTGCAAGTCGATACGCTTATTGAGCCCGTGACGGCGACAAATGCACAGGCTTTGGTTGCGGAGCACGATATCGTGGTCGACGGCAGCGATAATTTTGCCACCCGCTACCTGCTTAACGAGGCCTGTGTGCGGCAGCAAAAGCCGCTGGTTTATGGCGCCGTGCATCGCTTCGAGGGACAAATCAGCCTGTTTGCGCCGCATCTGGGCGGACCCTGCTACCGCTGTCTGCACCCAGAGGCGCCCAGCGCCGCCGAAGCGCCCAATTGTGCCGAAGCAGGGGTGCTCGGCGTGGTGCCAGGGCTGATGGGTTTGCTGCAGGCGACCGAAGCAATCAAGCACTTGACCGGTCTGGGCAAGACGCTGCTCGGCCGCCTGCTGCTGGTGGACTGCGCCAACATGCATTTCCGTGAGCTGAAGCTTGCGCGCGATCCAGAGTGCATGAGCTGCGGTTCGCGCGCTGATTCAGCCCGCCCCCTTGAGATCGAAACAAGTGGGTTGTGCCCATATACCGAACCGCGACCCATCGCGGCGGAGCCAAGGTAGGGGCGCGATTCATCGCGTCCGAACCGGATTTGGAAGGGTTGGGTTGTGCCCAGACGCCGAACCGGATTCGGCAGGATTGGGTTGTGCCCAGACGCCGAACCGCAACCCATCCCAAAAGAGCGAATGTAGGGGCGCGAAGCTCGCGTAGGATGCCGGTGAGCCCAGCGAACCGCATCGATCCGCGCTCGCGAACCGCATCGATCTGCTCACGTGAAGCCCCTCACTCAGGGCAAACGCTTGGACCGGCTCAGCGCGCCCAGTGCTGTCTAAGCCACAGCGTCGCAAGCCATTTTTCGCCCGACTGCACGGGCAGACTGGCATGCAGCGTACTTGGGTCGGGCTCACCGCTGGCCAGCAGATTCTCGAACAGCACGATCCGCCCCGCCTTTGGCGTCACTTTGATATTGAGCGTGGGGAAATGCGTCTCGCCGCCCTGCGCCACGTCGCTGAGATAGCAAAACACGGTCAATGTGCGTTGCCCGGGCCCGCGCGGTGGAAACTGGTCGGGTTGTGCGCCAGCGTTTAGATAATCTCGATGCGGTTTGTACTCTTCACCTACGCCGTAACACAGCGCAGACATCGGCTCGGCCCGTGCGACTGCACCTGCGCCAGCGCCTGCTGCCCGCAACATCCGGTATTCGATGAGCAGGATTCCAATATCCACGTCGAAACCAAGGTTGGCGACGCGATTGTTGCGCAGCGGATGCTGCACGCGCGTGCCGTTGCGCGGATCGAACACCAAGGCTTGGGTCAGCTTCGGGCGCGCGCGTGCAATCACGTAGTCGCAAGCGGCCTGATCCAGTACCGAATCAATGGTGGCAATGCGCGGACTCTCGCGCAAAATGTTCAGCTTGCAATCCGCCTGCATGAACTCAAGCAGACGCGATGGCTTCAGCGGCGCACCGATCAAGCGCACCAGAGCTTCCTGCGTGGGCTCATGCCCGCGCACTGCGGCTTGCACCAGCCACTCGCAAATGCTCTCTTCACCCGCATGCAGATAGCGCCCAAGCATTGCGGCATCGGCAAGGCAGGCGGGCGCTTCCGCCGCGCCTTCCGCGGCGGCTTCTCCCCACAAGCGCAGCGCGCGCTGCGGATCTGAATCGCTCAGCAGCTGGTACCAATGCAACTGTCCTAGACCCACCCAGGCGCTGGCGCGCCCAGCGGCGGCAGCGCGTTCGAACCAACGCGCAGCGCGGGAATACTGGCGCCGCGCCGCATAGTCTCGCGCCAGAGACTCTTGCGCCTCAGCATCACCCGCCTGGGCCTTTTCCAACCAGGCATCCAGTCCAGGTTCGTGGCTCATGCGCTGCCCAAATCGCCGCCCGAATCGCTGCCCAAATCGCCAACGATCTGCTGCCTGAGCAGCTGCCGTAGCTGCTGGAACGCGCGCCCACGATGACTCAGGCGGTGCTTGATCTCGGGCCGCATTTCCGCCGCTGCTTGACCAACAGTGGCGTCAAAGAACACCGGGTCATAGCCAAAACCATAGCTACCGCGCGGTGCAAAAAGTATTGACCCTGACCAGTAACCCTCGGCCAGCAGCGGCGAAGGATCCAGCGGATGCCGCAAATAGACCACCACAGATACAAAGCGCGCTTGCCGCTGCTGCTCTGGCACGTGCGCAAGATCTTGCAGCAGCTTCTCAAGATTTCGAGTCGCGTTCTGCGGCAATCCTGCGTATCGGGCGGAATACAGGCCCGGCGCGCCGTCCAGTGCGTCCACCACCAGCCCGGAATCATCGGCGATCGCGGCATAACCCGTGGCTTGGCTGGCGGCGCGCGCCTTCAGCAAAGCGTTTTCAACAAAGGTGCTTGCGCTTTCTTCCGGATCGCTCAAACCCAGCTCAGCACTGCTGCGCAGCCGCAGCGGCAGCCCTTCAAGCAGCTGCCTGAACTCCTGCAGCTTGCCGGCGTTGCCTGTGGCAAGTACTACATCGTGCTGCGCAGAACGGGTCAATTTTCCGCTCCAGAAATGCGCCGTTTTGCTTTCAAGCGGACTTTCTGGCGGGCTTTCAGGCCGGTCTTCAAGCCGAGATCGCCAAACGCTCGCGGTGATACAGGCGGGAAGCCATCCAGGCAAACACGGCTGCTACCAAGAGCGTCACCAGCATTGAGGTCAGCAGATGCCCGGTTTCTACCACATCCCCTTTCACCGCTTGCTCGATCAGCAGCTGGTGCGAAAGCAGCGGCACGGCATACATCCATTCCTGCGCCTTGATCGGATTCACCGCCATGATCATCGACGGCAGTGCCGGCAGCAGCACCAAAAGGCTGAGATAGGTTTGCGCCTCCCGATACGATTTTGAGAAGGCAGCAAGCATCACCTGCAGCGCCGCGCCGACCAGGGCAATTGGGGCGGTGATCAAAAACAGCAGCAGACCCTCACGCGCACCCAGCACGATGGTGATGCCAAGCTTGCCGGTGGGCACCAGCTGGATTGTGAAGGCGAAGGCCACGATGCACAGAATCAAGGAAATGAAGGCAAAAGTGGCGGTCGCGCAAAGCTTGCCGAGCATGACGCTGGCGCGCGACACCGGATTGATCAGGAGCGGCTCCAGGGTGTGGCGTTCGCGCTCTCCCGCCGTGGTGTCGATGGCAAGGTAACTGGCGCCTGCGAACACGGTCAGAATCAGAATGTAGGGGAAGAACGCAAGCAGCATGCCGGCGCGCGACTGCGGCGTTGATTGATCCAACGAGGCAATTTCAATCGGCGCAATAACCTCCGGCTCAATGCCGCGGATCAGCAAGCGTTGCGCTGCCGTCATCTGCCCGTAGCGAAGCAAGGTCTCGCTCAAGCGCGCAATGCTTTGCTGGGCCTGCATCTGTGAGCGATCCAGAATCAGCTCCACGCGCGCGCGCTCACCGCCTCGCCATTCGTCGGCGTAGCTGGCCGGAATGGTCAGCACCACGTCAACCTCGCGCTTGCGGACGGCAGATTTCGGATCCGCTGGCGCAGCCACCACCTTGATGCCAGATTGCTCAAGGAATGCAATCAGATTGGGCGCGTGTTCTGCCCCAATAACGGGAATTTCCAGGTCTTTTTCCGCGCGCTTCACGTCTTGGTTGATGGCGAACGCCATGAACCCAGCAATCAGCACCGGACCGAACAATGGACCGAACACAAAGGTCGAAATCACCGTGCGACGATCGCGCAGGTTCTCCAGAATTTCTTTCCACCAAACGATGGTCAACGTGCTCATGCCATTCCCTCCGCATCGGCACCCACGAGCTTCACGAAGGCGTCCTCCAAACTGCTTTCACCGGCCTGCGCTCGCAGCTCATCAGCCGAGCCATCCGCAATCACCTGCCCCCTTGCGATCACCACGATGCGATCACACAGCGCAGCCACCTCCTGCATGATGTGGCTTGAAAACAAGACACAGCGCCCTTCTGCCTTAAGCTCAAGCATAAAGCGACGCAAAGAGCGCGTACTCATCACATCCAGTCCGTTGGTGGGTTCATCCAGCACCACATTGCGCGGGTCGTGCACCAGGGCACGCGCAATGGCGACCTTCACGCGCTGTCCGTTGGAAAAGCCTTCGGTCTTGCGATCAAGGATGTCCTGCAGCTGCAGCGCTTGGCTCATCAGCGCAATCCGCGACTCGATGTACGCCGGCGTCAAGCCGTGCAGACGACCAAAATAGGCAATGTTCTCGCGTGCGGTCAGACGCTTGTACAGACCGCGCGCATCCGGCAGCACGCCAAGCTGGCGGCGCACCCGATCTGGATCGAGGCGCACTTCGGCGCCGTCGACCTCAAGCGTGCCGGCGTCCGGTCGCATCAGCGTGTACAGCATGCGCAGGGTGGTGGTCTTGCCGGCGCCGTTCGGGCCGAGCAATCCGGTGATTTGGCCATCCGCGGCGGAAAAGCTGACGCCATCAACGGCCTGCACCAGGTCTTTGCCGCTGCCAAAGGCCTTCTTGAGTCCGGCCACCTTGATCATGGTGCAGCTCCGTTGTTATTAATGAAAAACGGGGCAGCTCTGAGCTTTTTCAGGCAGGCCACATCCAGGCTGGCGGGGTTTAGCGTGCGCAAAAACTCTTCAGTCAGGCGCGACATGCAGCCACGCGGCAGCACATGGTGGCCTTGGCCCGGTGCGATCAAATGGCGCGCTTTTCCCCAGCCCTTGCTTGCCTGTTGCGCAAACTCGGGCGGCGTGACCGGATCGAACTCGCCGGATAAAAACAAAGCCGGCGTCTCGCTGCTCATCGCGGAATGAAAATCGCCCGGCGCAGGCAAGCGCGGCCAAAGCTCGCACATGGCGCGCATCTGGTTGGCAATGAGGGCGCCAAGAAAGCTCGCTTCTTCTTTCGGGACTTCGGCCGCAAACATCGGCGCATCTTCACTGCAAACCACGCTCAACTGCACGCCAAGGCCGATGCTTTCGCGCATGCGTTCGCCAATCAAGATTGCCTGCGACAGCAGCGGCGCGGCATTGCCGGCTTCCGCCTGCGCCAGCGTTTGCGGCAGCAATGCGTAGGTCTCCGGTGAATAGGCATACATTCGAACCAGCATGCCCAGTGCCGCCATGCTCAGCGTTTGATCGATGGCTTCGCCGCTGCGCGGATGATTGAAGCGAACCACCATCTGCTGCTTGTTGAGAGCGCTCTTCAAGCGCGCCAAGCGTGCCTGTAAGCCGCCCAGCGCCTTGCATCCGAGATCCTTTTCGCAGGCCCGATCAAGCTTGGCTAACGCTGCGTCCAGCGTTTGCGCAAAGCTCTGTCCGAGCACCAATTCCGGCGGGACTACGCCATCAAGCACGACGCTGCGCACCCGCGTCGGGTGGCTTTTGAGGTAGCGCTGGGCCAGCCGCGTGCCGTAGCTGACGCCATAAAGATTCAACTGCTGATAGCCCATGCGCTCGCGCACCCATTCCAGATCGGCCACGGCGTCACCGGTGGTGAAGTAACGTGGATCATAGGGCAGCTTTTCGAGGCACGATTTAAGCTCTGCAAGCAGCGCCTGGGAGTCTTCTTCGCTCACCTCAAGCTCGTTTCCCGTCTCGCCCAAGTCGCACTCCAAGGGCGAACTCAGCCCGGTTCCACGCTGGTCGAAAAAGACCAACGGAAACGCTTCGTTGACGCGATGCAGAGCGCCTGCCACGGCGTTGAAACTATCCGATGCCGCCTGCCCTGGACCACCGGCCAGAAACACCACCGGCGTCTGCTGCGCTTGCGCATCACGCGCCGGAAGGTAAGCAATGTGCAGCTTGATGGTGCCCTTGCCGGGATCGGCATAGGCCAGCGGCACCTCTTGGGTGCTGCAATAGGCCGCAATCGGATCGCCGGTGCTGCTGCCTGGAAGCTCACAGCGCTGGAAATCCAGTTTTCCCACCGTGATTGCGAGGGCTGCCGGCGTGGCCAGCAGCAGCGCCGCGATCGGCAGCAAAGAACGTGTCGTCATGGTCAATTCTCATCCGCATAAATGGCGATGGTGATTCTGCCGCTGGCATCAATCGACGCCCGATACATGCCCGGCGTGTTGAACGGCATGCTCACCTTACCGCGCGCATCCAAAGCGATCACGCCACCTTCGCCGCCCAGCGCCTTCAGCTCCTTACGCACCACATCGGTCGCGGCACGTGACACCGACACCCTCAGATAGCGAGCGCGCGCACAGACATCGTAGGCGACCACAGAGCGGATGAAAAATTCGCCATGACCGGTGGCAGATACCGCGCAATGGGCATCCGCGTAAGTGCCGGCACCGATGATCGGCGAGTCACCGATGCGGCCATAGCGCTTATTGGTCATGCCGCCGGTTGAGGTGGCAGCTGCAATGGCGCCGTTGCGATCAAGCGCCACCGCACCCACGGTGCCAAAGTAGCGCGTTGGCGAGAACGACGACGCACCGCCGCGCAATTCATCGCGCTTCGCCTTTTCCCACTGCTCACGTCGATCCGGCGTATCGAAATAGCGGGTGTCGACCCATTCCAGACCCAATTCAGCGGCAAATTGCTCTGCACCCTCGCCCGCCATCATCACGTGCGCAGAGCGCTCCATGATGGCCTGCGCCAGCAGAATCGGGTTTTTGATCCGCTTCACGCCTGCTACCGCGCCAGCGCGTCGCCTGCGACCATCCATGATGGCCGCATCCAGCTCATGCTCGCCTTCGGAATTGAACACCGCGCCCTTGCCGGCATTGAAATGCGGCGAGTTCTCCAGCATCAAAACGCTTACAACGACCGCGTCCAGACTGTTTGAGCCGTCTTTAAGCTTCTGGTAGCCCGCCATCAGAGCCTGCTCAAGATCCTCGCGAATGGCCTTTTCTTTCGCCGCAGGCATCGAAGCTCGCTCAATCACCCCGGCGCCACCGTGGATGGCGATCGCCAGTGGCTCGCCCGCAAACGCGGACGAGCCAGCCAACAGCGCGAAAATCGTCGAGATGCGAATAAGTTGCATGCGCGGCACGCCAGGAAAAAGGGCACGCAGTGTAACCGTTGAAACCAGACGCTGTGATCGCCGCTTTGGCACTTGACGCGCTGCGCCCAGCAAGTGCGCGTCCCGCGGACGCCAGCGTGAAACGCCTCCAGCTGCGCCGAACCTGCACGTTCGCCCTACGCTGTCGTCCGCCGAGCACTGTCTTTCGCCTACCACGGTCTTTCGCCTACCACGGCCATTCGGCAACTATTGTCATTTCGGCCGCAGGGAGAAATCCAACGCTGCCATACCACCCCGAATGACGGGGATTCGCCGCCCACCACTGTTATTCACCCACCACGGTCATTCGCGTCTCGATTCATCAAAAGCCTTGGTGCCGACAAAATGGAACCAATAATTTTGATCGGATTTAACGTATTAAATCCGAGGATATTAGGTACGAGGTCAAAATCATCATCGATGTACCCGCCTCGCGGCCCAAACGTCTGAGCGCCACTTCTATGGATCCAGTAATCGGTAAATCCACCATTATTTGCCCCACCATGAAACTGAACTCTGATATTTGTTAATTTTATCTCTGAATTTCTTGCATGATTTCGCAAAGCTGACTTTCAAATCCGGCCGCCTTGACTGTGAGCAACAAAGTGTAGTCGAATGCCGGATTTTTGGGATTCGTTCAATATCCCCGCAACCTGTGGGTGTCTAATATGTTTGCGAGTGCCGTAGGGGCGCGATTCATCGCGGCCGCTCTGCGAAGCCCATGCCACCCGTCCCGTTCGGGATTCGCGTCGCCGTGGCAGAGGCGGCAATTGACTGCACACATCCATCGTGCGGTTCGTGCCTCACCGGCATCCCACGCGGGCCGCGTTCGGACGCGATAAATCGCGCCCCTACGGATACCGGTTTTAGAGATACCGGTTCTAGACACCCACCTCTCAATGGTGGTACCGGTTCTTACCGGTTCTAGACACCCACCTCAACGATACCGGTTCTAGACACCCACCTCTCAATGGAACTTTTCCTACAGGCCGAGCGGCGAATGACTGCAGACGCGCGCCGGGACGGCAACTACCGACCGGTTCTAGACACCCACCTCTCAATGGAACTTTTCCTACAGCCCGAGCGGCAAATGACTACAGACGCGCGCCGGGACGGCAGCGATGATCGGGGCATGACTCAAGCCCGCGCCCTCCTGGTTCCACCCCGTCAAGCTGGCCACTATCACTGCGTGACGCGGTGTGTGCGGCGGGCTTGGTTGTGTGGTCACGATCC
>Ga0163144_10006163_pt1 | contig 26533 bp, 22 predicted proteins | sample OliLak19BULKMAT1_FD_123175 | JGI IMG/M metagenome (GOLD analysis project Ga0163144, IMG submission 123175) | Freshwater microbial mat bacterial communities from Lake Vanda, McMurdo Dry Valleys, Antarctica - Oligotrophic Lake LV.19.BULKMAT1 | ecosystem: Environmental > Aquatic > Freshwater >...
TAAACAAACTTAATCAAGCAGGAAAATATTGATACTAAACAGCGAAAATAAACAGCATTAATTTTGTCCATTAGAAAGAAACAGCTCCTAAAAACCATTAATTTTGTCCATTACTCCGAAATTGGAATAGCCAAAAACTCAACATCTTCTTCTACAGTAGCTTTCACTTCACTCGGAAATTGTTGCATGCAATAGGTAAAAGTCATGGCACAACTTTCCTTTGGGCTTACATAATATAGCAACAGTTCGTTTCCGTTTTCATCAATCCTTGAAATTTTCAAAGTGCCTGAAAGTACAATGGGTATTACACGAACCGTTTGGCCAATATCAAGAATAATATCGCCCTCTTTTGCTGACATCTGTGTTGCTTTAGCTTCGAATTCCATTAGTAATTCGGGCTCGAAAAGGTGTTTGAATTGTTCGCTACTATTATTCATCCTGAGCTTGAGAAAATGATGGTAAAACAACCCTGATCTTAGCATTCGATCATACTCTTTAATAAAACAAGCATTCGCTGATTAATCTACCAAACATCACACGGCCTCGGCTCTTAATTTGCCATATTCAAGTATCTGATCTATGAAATCAAACGGTTTGTAGCCATTTATGGCACTTTGGTGGAATATACAAGTGGCTGGTGTCATTCCTGGCAGCGAGTTTATTTCTATAATTATGGTTTCAACGTTTCCATCTTCAAATATTCTAACAAAAGCATCTATTCGGCAATAGCCTTCCACGTGCAGTGTTTTAGCCACACCGTACAATGTATTGCGAACTTTGGTACTTATAGCTTGCTGCAAATCAGGATACTTCGAAAATCTGGCTGGGGTGATGTTTTGCCCTTCGCCTGCCAAAAATTTCTCCTCTAGCGATAGTATTTCTCCCGAAGCCAAAGTTTCTGACGGCTCAAACATTTCATAACTGATCACACCATTATTAAGCTTGTGCGTAAGCATTCCGCCCGTGATTTCCAGAAAGTGAATAGCATCTTTTCTCGTTATCAACTCTTCTATCAAGAATACAACTTTCCGCGGAAACTCTTCATGGTATTTTAGTTCTAAAATAGCGGCCTCTTCGGGCAAGAATGGAGGCTGTTGGCGAAACATCATGGCTGCAAAGGCTTCCAATTCTTGCCTGTTTTTAAGCTTCTTTACTGCCGAACTGCAGCCATCATCATGTGGCTTGGCAATGATGGGGTACTGAAAATCATTTTCAATGGCGGCCAAGATTGCGTTTTTATCGGCTTGCCACTCCCCTATCTCAATCAGGCGATGTTTTGCAACTAGAAAACCTGCCTTTTCAAGTATTTCATTGGTTTTGTACTTGTCGATGGTGGTAGCTGAGCTTTCTACATTCGATCCGTTGAATGCTAAGTTATATTTGCCTAGAAAACTTTGCAGCTCTCCGTCTTCACCTGGCCTGCCATGCAATGCTATGAATACGGCTTTGTATTTGGCAGCCAAAGTTTCAAAATCAATTTGCTGAGCTTTCAGTATTGATTTTGATGCATATTTGGTTCTTATATCTTTGGTAATGGTCTGAATTTCAGCAATTATTTCATGCGTGTCTTCATTTTTTAGCACTTTTTCTCTGATGTCGTCAGCATTGTCTTTGAGCATAATGTTCACCGGCAATTCGTAAAGTGCATACTCCCCTATTTTGGGAGATTCTACTTTATCTGGCAATGTGAGAAAAACGGGTGTCGGATTGTATTTGACCGAAGATGCCAGTTTCTCGAATACATTCCTGCCACTTTCTACCGAAATATGGCGTTCTGACGAATAACCACCCATAATTACGGCCACATTTATTTTTTCGATTGGGTTGTTGGCAATTTCGGCAATATGGCTATCTAAATCGTAGAGCCGCTTTTCAAGTATATGCACATTTTTACCTGTTTTTATTCTTTCAGCCAGCGAAGTACGGATGATGTAAGTCAAAAACTGCGATGGATTCAAGCCTATTTCTGCAGCTTGATGAAAGAAAAACGAGGAGGGCATCATTCCCGAAGTGGTGTTGGGGTCGTTAAGGTATATGCAACCATCGTTGGCAAAAAAGCCGTCTAAACGGGCATAAACATTGCATTTTAATGCCGAGTAGAGTTTTTCGCATTCTTCTCTTATCTGCTGAATGAAGGGTGTTGGCAGGTCGATGGGTGTGATTTTTCTGGTAATACCTGGCAGGTACTTAGCTCTGTAGTCAAATATTTCTTCTCCTTTTAATATCTGCGTAGGTGGCAAAGCGATGGGCTTTCCAGATTCCTCTTGAATAACAATACAGGAAAATTCAAGCCCCTGGATGAACTGTTCAACCAAAAAACCCGATTCACCGTTGCTATTTTCTAGAACGATGGTCTTGTGTCCGAATTGAAAATGTTCGTCAACAAAATCCAGCAAAACTGCGGGGCTGGCTATTGTGATTCCACCTGCACCTTTGGTCAATGGCGATTTGGCAACTACAGGAAGTCCAATTCCCGTTCTGATATCACATAGATTGCTAACGAACTCAATCTTTTTTTGCGGTATAAGTGCCTGCCAATCAGCTTTATGGAGTTCTTCGATGAATAAACTCCTATTCACTGATTTTATAAAAAGATTTACATGGTCTTCCTTCACAATGCTCACGCCAATAGATGAACCTTGGTTAGGCGCTTTTACTACCAATGGCAGCCCTAAGTTCTCCATCAGTTCGTTGAATAAGATGACCCTTTCTTCGCGGTTCATTTTCTTCCATTCATTGGCAGCAATGTATTGGTATGCAGGCACATCAAAGCCCGCCACTGCCATGAGTTCTTTTTGGGCTACCTTATTTACGCCAATAGCAGACGGCAATATTCCACAGCCAGTATAGGGCATGCCGTACCACTCCAATAGTCCTTGAATGTTGCCGTCTTCACCAAATGGCCCGTGCAAGGCCAAAAAGGCTATGTCGAATATTTTACTAAACTGGTAGGGTTGTACTTGCTTCCCAACTTGTGCTGTAAGCTCACTAATCTGCTCATTATCAAGGTTGTAAAGACTTTCAATGTAAAGCTGAAATTGCTTTTCTTCTTCAGCATAAAACTCTGTGGGCGGATAAAAATCCCTTATTGTCCCTTTATAAATGTACTGCCAATTGAGCTCGATAAAATGACCAAGACTGTCGACAAATATAGGAATAGGTTCGAAAAGCTGTTTGTTGAGGTTGTCAAAAACTGTTCTTCCGCCTGCAAACGAAATTTCACGCTCTCGCGACTGCCCGCCAAAGAAAATACCAACTCTCATTTGTGTATCTGATTAATATGATTCTGTTGTAAAACTATAAAATGCACCTTGAAGAAAGCGTACCCAACCTGAAATAATATGCAAAGCACTGCCAAAAATGTAGAAAACAAAAAAGGTGTCGGTTTTATGCCAACACCTTTTTGAAAATAACTTTTTTAAAGCCTTAGAATTTTACTGCTGGTGCGTTTTCTGCGCCAGTTTTGGCCTCGAAATAGCCCTTTTTCTCAAATCCGTAAGGCCCTGCAAGAAAATTTTGTGGGAAAGAACGAATGTATTGGTTGTAATCTTTCACCACATCGTTAAATCTTTGCCTTTCAACCGCTATTCTGTTTTCAGTGCCTTCTAGTTGCGATTGCAATTCAAGGAAGTTTTGGTTGGCTTTTAATTCTGGATATTTCTCTACCACCACCATTAAACGACCGAGGGCAGAACTCAGCCCGTCTTGCGCTTTCTGAAAGTTTTTCAGGGCATCGGGCGACAAATTTTGCGGAGAGATATTGACCGAAGTGGCCTTGGCTCTGGCTTCTACTACGCCAATCAACGTTTCTTTTTCAAAATTAGCATAGCCTTTCACCGTTTCCACCAAGTTAGGAATCAAGTCCATTCTGCGTTGATACACATTTTGAACCTGGGCCCAGCCGTTCTGCACATTCTCGTCTTTGGCAACCATGCTATTGTAACTGCCTCCAAACATCGAGTAAAGCAATATTCCAATACCTACTATAATACCACCTATTATTAGGGTCTTTTTCATTGTTGTTTAGTGTTTTTAAATGAATAAAAATATATGTTTTGTGTGAGGATCAATAATTATACCCAATTTTAAAGGCGGGTTCGCCCGCCTCTTTGGAATCGATAAATGGGGGTATTGCGGCCTATTTTTGCCATTTTGGCATAGTAGATACGATTATTAAATTGGTCATGCTTCGTTTTGCTCTAAAGTCTTGTAGGCTATATAAGCCCTCAGTATTTCAGCCACACCCCAGGCTTGAGCCATACATCCCTTGGGTTTGAAAGGATCTGTGGCATCGAATATTTCAGAGATTTGCCCAACACCAGCCTCTTTGAAATGTGGTTCGAAATCTTTATACCATTTTGCAATTTTGGGCAGTGCGGCCTTGCCTTGGTATTTCATTTTAGCAATCAAATATGCACCCACCAACCACGACCAAACTGTTCCTTGGTGGTAAGCCCCGTCTCTCGATAGCAGATCGCCAACATAATAGGCTTTATAATCAGCATTTGTGGGTGAAAGGCTTCGCAACCCGCGGGTAGTGAGTAGGTGTTCTTCTACCATTTTAAGTATGCCTTTGGCCATTTTTTTATCTACCAATTCAAAAGGCAAACTGAGTACAAACACCTGATTGGGCCGCAAAGCGTTATCTTTACTGTCGGCTGTGGTTGTATCGAAAAGCGATTGCGTTTCGTGATTTATAAAGGTCTTATTGAAGGAGTCGAAGGTGGTTTTGGCTATGATACCAAACCGTTTGGCATCTTCGTTTTTACCCAATTGAGCCGCAAATGTCTCGGTTATTTTCAAGGCATTGTACCACAAAGCATTGATTTCCACAGGTTTACCTATGCGGGGTGTTACAACCCAATTGCCTACTTTGGCATCCATCCAAGTGAGCTGAGTTCCATATTCGCCAGCCATGAGCAGGCCGTCATCGTCCATTTTAATGCCATACCTAGTGCCTTTAAGGTGCCAATCCATAATATCGATGAGCTTTGGGTACATTTCATTGGCTATGAAATCCCAGTCGTTGGTTTTTGACATATATTGGTAGATGGCTACAAAATACCATAGCGTGCCGTCCACATTGTTGTATTCAGGGGTATCGCCTTGGTCGGGAAATCGGTTGGGAATCATGCCTTTGTCGATCACTTGGGCAAAGGCAAGTATTATTTTCTTAGCATCCTCATACCTTCCTGTTTCGATGCACAAGCCTGGCAGCGAAATCATGGTATCGCGACCCCAATCGGCAAACCAATGGTAGCCTGCAATGATGGTATTTAGGCCTTTGCCCCGCTTTACAATAAATTGGTCTGCAGCCAGTAAAAGCGTGTTCAGAAAATCGTCTTCAGGGTGCTTTTGCGAAAGTAGGCTTTGCTTTCTGTCTCGCTCTTGCTCAATCAATAAAATACCCTTTTGGCACTTAGGCTTTTCAGTAGAGATTACCACTTGCAAAACAGCACCTTTGGCCAATTGCAAAATGAATTCACCGTAAGTAAATAGATCTTCTTTACAATCTTGCACCCTATCTTGCTCAATTTTATAATTGTAATTAAAATACCAATCGGGCGAATAATGAAATACTGAATCAGGTACTTCAATAAATATATCAGGAATATTTCCGTAGGGTTTCACTTTGAGCAGTCCATTTTCGAAACTGTAAGCATAGCTAATATCATTATTTGCCTTGCTCATACAGTGATAATCTTTGCCAGATATGAAAGGCTTTAATTTTAAAGTAAAAGGGTATTTGGCATCCAGTACTTCATATTGCACCACGGTAGTATTTTCTCCATACACCATGAAAATTGTTTTTTTTAACTGAACATCTCCAATTTGATAGTAAAATTCGGGGAATAAATTTTTTTTGAAGCTGGTCAGGCATTGGTAACCGTGCGGATGCATTACGCCATTGAAATTATTGCTGTCGAGCTCATAATTTCCACCAATGCATGTTACTGTTTCCACCAATTTGGAAACTAATGCCATTCTGCCTACGGGCGGATTTGTAGCTGCAACCAACAATCCGTGATAACGCCTTGAATGTATGCCAGATACGGTGCCACTTGCCCATCCGCCTAAGCCATTGGTTTCAAGCCATTCCAACTCAGTGAGGTACGTGTGGTCGTTGTTCTTTTGGGTATCGATAATGATGTTCATGGCTTTTATTATTAGTAAACAAAGGAATATTTTCTTTGCAGTTAAATATAGGTAATTTTTGGTTTGCAGGCATATCTAAAAACTCGATTTTCAAAAATCAATCCACTCCAATACAAGCTGGGATCAGGCTAGAGAAAGGTGTATTCGCATTTTTGAACTTGCCACGTTAATTTAAGATAGAGCTGATAAAACTTCATTGTATAAAATTTAATAGTTTGGCATATTATTGTATGGGAAAATATAGGTTGAATAATATACGCTCATATTTGCTGCTGATGATTTTGACAATCGAAACCGATCAAATTCTTGAGTTAATGACATTTTCTTTTCAAATTTAAAAAATGGTTAAGTTTCGTATTGTAATCGTAGGTATTTTTTTTAGTCTTGAAGCTTTTGCTCAATTGCCCACCAAAGCATTGGTAAATGATGCGGAGCTACAATTTGAGATTACCGAAGCCATGAATTCGCTATACAATTTCGAATTTCAAGAGGCGGATTCTTTATTTCAAAACCTGAAAAACAAGTACCCAAAACATCCGCTGCCCTATTTCTTACTTGGCTACAGCCAATATTGGAGAATATTGCCCAACGAAGACAATACCAGCCACGATGCCAAATTTTACACTTATATGAACTTAGTGATAGATTTGGCAGAGAAAATGTATGACAAAGACGAGAAAAATTTCGAGGCTATTTTTTTCCTCACAGCCGGGCACGCTTTCAACGGCAGGCGTAGAAGCGACAATAAAGAATGGACCGCTGCCACTTTTTCAGGTTCTAAAGCTTTGCATTACCTGAAGTTAGGAAGAGAATACAATGAAATGAGTCCGGAATTTCTGATTGGTGAAGGTTTATTCAATTATTATGTCGAATGGATACCTCAAAATTACAAAGCATTCAAACCTGTGATGTGGTTTTTCCCCAAAGGCGACAAATCCAAAGGGATTGACTTCCTGAAACAAGCCAGTCAAAACGCTTTTTACTCCAGAATAGAAGCCCAACATTACCTCATTAGAATTTTGATATTTGAAGAAAAAAAAGACTCAAGTGCTTACCCACTCACCAAATTGCTGACCAAAACTTATCCTAACAACCCTATTTTCGAACGGTTGCTTGCCCGACTGTTATTTAGTATGGGCAACTTTCAGGAGTGTTTGAAGGTATCGGAATCGATGCTAGCCAAAATCGAAGCCAAGCAAATAGGGTATGAAGAAGTAAGCGCCAGATACGCTTCATTCTTTATCGGATGGATACTGAGGTATACAGACAAACCAAAATCGAAACTATATTTTGAGCGAAACTTGGCCTACAGCGAAAAAATCAATGCTACCAAGATGAACTATTATTTGTATTCCTTGGAGGCATTGGCACAATTTGCAGAAGAGGATAAGAATTTTAGATTGCAGAAATACTATTTGGAAAAAATTCAGACAAACGCAAACCGAGGCCAAGAGCTGTACAAAAAGTCGAAGAAAAAACTAAAAAATTTGCCAAACGATTGAAACGAGCAAATCGAAAAGCTCTGTTAAGGAACGGCAACATTATTATTGCAAGGCCAAGTGATCGGTAGTTTCCCACATCGTCCACAACTGAAATTCAAAAGACAATGTGCAATTGTTAAAAACTGAAAACTGGAGATTAGCCTATCCCAATCATTTCCCAAAATGTTTTTTTCCTCTTTAATTGATCTATTTCGGCCATTTTGTCCTGAATCAGGCTGTAAGTGGCTTCGGCTTTTGTCAAAAGTTTTGAATTCGGATATTTGTCGATAAAAGTGAGATAAAATTCCACGGCTACCAAATATCTTTCTTTTCTTTTGGCATCGATGCTAATATTTGCATAATTGTATTGGGCATCGATTTTTAAAAAATTTACTTCTTCTACATACTTAGAACTTGGAAAATCTTTGGCTACATTTTCAAAGCAAACGATGCAAGCCTTGTACTCCTGCATTAAATAATATTGCTTGGCTTGGGCGTAGGCCTTCTGTTCAAGTTTGAAGGTAAGTTGGTCTATAAGCTTGTTGCAGTCGTCTAAGTTTTTGGTTTGGGGGTAACTTTCCAAAAACTGCTGAAAAGATTCCAAAGCTTTTTTTGTATTGGTCTGGTCGAGTTCGTAATCTGGCGAATCTTCAAATAGCGATACGCAGTGCATGTAGTAGGCCTCTTCGGCTAACTCGCTTCTGGGATATGTATCGTGAAACTTCTTAAAGTAATATTCGCTCAGCACATAATTGCCTTGGTAAAATTGGCAATAAGCAAAATAAAAATTAGCCTTTTCAGCCTGTGCCTGCCCTTTAAGCAAAGGCATCATTTCTTCAAATAGTGTTCCGGCTTTGTAGTAATCTTTACTTTCGTAGTAAGCCACGGCTGCTTTATATTTCAGATCTATATTGTCACTTTTCTGAATGATCGAAAACTTGCTACACCCAACAAGAATTATGAACAAACCAGAGATTATGAGGGGGTTAATTTTATTCATTTGTGTATTATTCTTTTTTAAAAGTACGAAGGAATGGCCAAATAATAATCGGGGCTGCACCCTGTGTTTCTTTATGACAATGTTAAAGTGCAAATATAGATGCCAATGCCTAGTGAATACTAATAAGCATCCCAAAATTGCAACATTTTTAGGCTACGTGGCGGTATTTACACAAATCAATCTAGCCTTTCAAACCGAAAACCGAGGCTTGAAAAATATGCTAGATACTTTGGAAGTGCATATTTCATGTTTCGCGCTGCTTTCAGGCTGTCGTGGAAAAGCACCACTGAGCCTGGTTTGGTGTACTTGATGGCATTTTTAAGGCAATCTTCGGGCGAGAGGGTTTTGTCATAATCACAAGTAAGCACCTCCCACATTACTATTTTATATTTCGGCTTCAGTTTCCTGGCTTGCGAGGTCGTTATTCGGCCGTAAGGTGGTCTGAAAAGTTTTGCGGCTGGCAAATGAATATGTTGGGCTTTTGCAAAATTTTGTATTTGCATCTCAAACTTAATAATGTTGCCAAGGTAAGCCTCATCGGTCATTTGCCAACCTTTTACATGGTTATAAGTATGGTTGCCTACCGTATGGCCATCCGACACGAGCTTGGCAAATACCGAAGGGTTTTTGGCAATATTTTCGCCTACACAGAAAAAGCTAGCCTTCGCATTGTATTTGGCCAAAGTTTCTAGCACATAGTCTGTTACCTCGGGTATAGGGCCGTCATCAAAGGTCAAGTATATCACTTTCTCTTGGGTGGGAATCCGCCATATAAATTCAGAGAACAGGCTTTTTATCCACTGCGGCACGGTATGAAAATGTATCAAATCTTGGTAATTGTTTGTATGTGGCCAATAATTGCATCAAACGCTTGCGGCTCAAACCACCGAATGTCGGCATCTTTTCTAAACCAAGTCATTTGCCGTTTGGCAAAGTTTCTGGTATGTTGCTTGATTAGAGTTACGGCCTGCAAATACGAAATAGAGCCATCAAAATAATCGAATAATTCCGAATAGCCTACAGTATGCAGCGCATTCAGGCCTTTTTGGGGAATCAATTGCTGTGCTTCTGCCTCCAACCCTGCAGCCAACATAGCATCCACTCTTTCATTTATTCGCAAGTACAACTCTTCCCTTTTTACATGTAGTCCTATTTTAATCACCTCAAAATCACGTTGTTTTTTCCTTTTTTTTCTAAACGATGAAAATGCCTTGCCGGTAGAGAGGCATACTTCCAGTGCCCTAATAATGCGAATATAATTGTCCTTATCTACTTCATCGTAATAGATTTGATCGCATGTTTTCAGTTGTTCTAATAATGGTGCTAATCCTTCTTGCTTAAATTTTTTATTTAGCAATGAGCGAATTTCAGGCTTTATTTCAGGTATTTCATCCATGCCAGCTAGCAGTGCATCGATGTACATTCCCGAACCACCCACCAATAAAGCTATATCATGATTGGCAAATAGTTCACTGAGTTTTGACAAAGCTTCTTGTTCGTATTTGCCAGCGTTGTAGGCTGTATCTACGGAAATATGCCCTACAAAATGGTGTGGGACGGCATTCAGTTCCATTTCGGCCGGTTTGGCAGTACCAATACTCATCTCTTTGAAAAACTGCCTCGAATCTGCAGATACTATTTCCGTTTTGAAGTGCATTGCCAATCGAATAGCTAAGGCAGTCTTTCCCACAGCTGTAGGTCCACACACCGCAATTAAGTATTTTTTGTTATTTTGCATTCGCTTATTTACATCAATGTTTGGTACAATTAAGCCAAAATTATAAAAATATCGTTCTTAGGGTTATTCAAGGTCATTATGAAAAAAAGTATAATACTATCGATTACGATTCTGCTGATTAAAGCGGCATTTTCACAAGGTTCAAATCCCAATTTTGGAATTGGCGGCAAAGCCGGGCTAAATATCACCTATTTCCCCGACAATTATTCCATTGGGCAATCATCTACCGGTGCAAATGCAGGAATAGTAGGGGTGATGGATTTCGGAAAAACCGCCACCACATCACTTGTGGCTGAAATTTTGTTCAATCAAAAAGGTGGTACTAACCGCGTAAGCGGCAGAAACCAAATCAGTGCTATCGATATTCCTATACTATTCCGATTTTCAAAAGCTATTAAAGATGAATTGCCATTAAAGCTCTTTTTTAATGCAGGACCATATATTGGGCTCAATTTTTACCGCAAGTCAATTGGCGAAGTTCCCCTCAATTATGCCAAGGATTTTACGTCAAATTTGCTCGAACTGGGTCTTTGTGGAGGGTTAGGGGTTATGTATCCCATTGGACCTGGCGTATTAATGGTTGAATTTCGACACGGGTTTTCACTCACCAATGTTGTGCCCAAATCTCTCGAAAGCAACCAAATTACCTCGTTTTCTTTGGGCTATATATATTATATGAAGGGGCAGAGCCAAGAGAAGAAAGATAAAAAAATAGATGCAGGGTTTGAATAGAAATTTGTAGAAACCCTGGATAGCGCCAATTTGCTTATTTTTAAGTAACCAAAAGTGCTACACGTTCTTACTCAAAAAATCTCGTTCTGCCGCGAAATGGATAAGTAGACCTTTACTAGGAAAGTAGTTATATCGGCCTTAGCAAATATTTTTTATCCAACACCACATCTTTAACTGTAATGCCCGATTACCCTCTCAAATTCTTCGAATGTATCTGTTATTGAATTAATCATCACATTTTTATTAGTGTCTCCCACTGTAAAATCAATATCATTGCTATCGAAAAATGCGATAAAAAAGCCCAAAAGCATTTCGTAAGGCATAGAATCAATAGTGATTCTGTGAAATTGAAACAAGCCCTCGAAGTTCGTTTTTAAAAAGCCTTCAAATTCTTTGTATCCCAAAGGGCTACTTTTCCTGATTTTACTAAGAAGTGCTTCCATAATTACTTTTTTATACTCCAAAAAATGTGATATTGTGGATAAACTGTTTTGAATTAACAAAACATACACTACAATTATTCCTATTTTTATGGTCAAATGCAAATAGTAGAGCCCCTGAACCTAAAAAAAATAGTATTTATTTTTTTCAGTACACTATCTCTCGGTATCCGTGCCCAATATTCGGTGTATGACAAAGATTATTTCCGTTTTCCTATTAAGCCAGGTCAAAGAAATTATCTTTCGGGCAATATGGGCGAGCTGCGTACAAATCATTTCCACGGTGGTCTCGACATCAAAACCGACCAGCGAACAGGTTTGCCCGTTTACGCCTCAGCAGACGGTTACATCTCTAGAATTGGGGTACAACACAAAGGCTACGGCAATACGCTTTACATTACGCACCCCAACGGACTCACTACTGTTTATGGGCATTTGGAGTGGTTTGGAGGCGAAATTGGCGAGTACGTAAAAGCATTCTTATACAAAGAGCAATGCAACGAAACCGACTTGCTGATCGAAAAAGGAAAATTAGATGTTGTAAAAGGTCAAATTATTGCTTATTCTGGCAATACTGGCTCTTCTGGCGGGCCACATTTACATTGGGAAATACGCGATGAAAACGAAAGGCTGCTTAATCCTTTGTTTTTCAATTTCCCTGAAATAATCGACAGTCAGCAGCCGATCATCAATAAAATTGCACTTAAAACTTTTGACAGAGAGTCGAGAGTTGAAGGCGAATTTGGGCGCATGGAATACATTCCTGTGAAGGAAATCAACAATTATGTGCTGAGATTCCCCATCCATGCTTGGGGATGGATAGGATTGGAACTAGTGACCTACGACAAAATGAACGATGTTGGCAACCTGTATGGCATCAGCCTCTTGGAATTGTATTTCGACAAGAAAAAAATATTTACCCACGATATTCAGCGTATAGGGTTTGAAGACAACCCGTACATCAACGCCCATATCGATTATGAAATGGCACACAAGTATAAGACTTTTTTCCAGCGTTGCTACGTATCTGATGGCAACGAGCTGAAAACTTACAAGCGAGAAAAGGAAACTGGAAAGCTATTTATCAACGACACCCTACTGCACGATGTAAGCGTAAAGATCGTGGACTCTTATAGAAACACCACTACCCTGAATTTCAAAATCAAAGGAACCAGAAATCAGGTAATTAAAACTTTGGCCAAAACAAAAAATACACCAACCAAGGTAATCTCCTATCTGAAACATAGCGAATTTGAAAATACTTTGAAAATAGAATGCTTAGGCAATCAAGAAAATACGGCTAGTTTGTTCTTTAAGGGTAAACGGTTTGTGATCGATCCTGCTTACATCAAAAATAACGAACAAGTCTATCTGTGGGATTTGCGTATGGGTCTGCCAGACTCCGTATTTGCCGGAAAGCAAAAGCATTATTTCACATTTGAAGAAATAATTCCTTCAAATCTTGCTATCAATTATAGCAGCCCTCAGCTGGATATCGCATTTCCTAAGAAATCTGTATTTGACACTGTTTATCTCGATATAAATTACCGCGACCAAATTTTTACAATTCAAAGGCCGACTATCCCCCTTTTCTCTCCAGTATCTGTTACATTAAAACCCGACTTCGAAGTGTTGAACAAGGCCAAATCGGCAGCATACAACCTCGATTACAAAAAGAGGGGCAAATACATAGGCGGATTATGGGTTGGAAATAATATTAAATTTAATACCAAAATTTTTGGCGACTTTGCCATTAGGAAAGATACCATTGCGCCTAGAATAACCTATTTCAAAACCATCGGCAAAACTATTTACTTCAAAATATCCGACAACCTATCGGGGGTAAACCATTGGTATGGCTATTTGAATGGTCAATTTATATTGATGCATTACGAAACCAAGTACGGTATAATCTTTACAGACCTCTTGGATGACAAGCTGCCAATTAAAGGGACAATGCTTGTGGGTGCAATCGATAACATGGGCAACCTCACACAAAGCTGGTTTAAGTTTTAGGGAAATTAGGGGCAAAGATGAAGGATTATGGGATGTAGATTACCGTAAAAAGAGCTCATCCAATTTTTTTTTGCTGCTTTGTATGCTCGAAATATATTTTCAAATAATCTTAACCGTATTTTTTGCTTAGAATTTTAATCAATCTATTTTTGCAGGTATTTCATTTTTAGATAAAGCCTTAATCTTCACGCACATACCCAATGAGTGTACTCGTAAATAAAAATTCTAAAGTTATTGTTCAAGGTTTTACTGGCTCTGAGGGTTCATTTCATGCCCAGCAAATGATCGAGTATGGCACCCAAGTGGTAGGAGGTGTTACGCCTGGCAAAGGAGGTACTATGCATCTAGATAGACCAGTATTCAACACCGTGGAAGAGGCTGTAAACACCACAGGAGCAAATGTTTCAATCATATTTGTGCCACCTGCGTTTGCCGCAGATGCCATTATGGAGGCCGCTGACGGTGGCATTAAAGTGATTATATGCATCACCGAAGGTATTCCCGTCAATGATATGATATATGCCAAGGCTTTTGTAAAAAGCAAAGAAGGTGTAACACTAATCGGACCCAATTGCCCTGGTGTAATCACTGCTGGCGAGGCTAAAGTTGGCATTATGCCCGGATTTATATTTAAACCTGGAAGAATTGGTATTGTATCAAAGTCGGGAACTTTGACTTATGAAGCTGCAGATCAAATTGTAAAAGCAGGATTAGGAATATCCACTGCCATAGGCATAGGCGGTGACCCGATAATAGGCACACCTACCAAAGATGCAGTAGAGTTGCTAATGAACGACCCCGAAACTGATGCCATCGTAATGATCGGAGAAATTGGAGGCAGCTACGAGGCCGATGCAGCAAGATGGATAAAGGCAGACGGTAATAGAAAACCCGTTGTAGGATTCATTGCAGGGCAAACGGCCCCTAAAGGCCGAAGAATGGGGCATGCTGGTGCCATTGTAGGAGGGGCTGACGATACTGCTGAGGCCAAGATAAAGATAATGATGGAATCTGGCCTGTTTGTTTCTATTTCTCCAGCCGAAATAGGCGATACTTTGTTGAAAGCTCTGGCCAAATAAATATTACCGCAATTATTTTTGAGAGGCAATCAGTTCAATGATTGCCTTTTTTGTGACACCATTTTACCTAATTTTACCACCGAGTCTGTTAAAAGCCAGCCAAAATATGGCTGAGGCTTCCATCGAACATTTAGTGATGTAGAGTTTGCTATCATTAAAAAAAGCAAAGTACCTCAAACGCGATTTTTTGCCTTTTGGCAGTATTATTTATACCAAATACCTTGTACTAGCTGCTGAAACTCATGGTGAATAACACTATTAGAGGCTATCACATTTTTGCTGAATAAATAAGTATCGCCACCTTTAAAATTAGTGGTTACCCCACCTGCTTCCGATAAAATGAGGCAGCCTGCGGCTACGTCCCAAGCATGGATGTTGTATTCAAAATACCCCTCAAACCGGCCCGCTGCTACCCAAGCCAAATCAATCGCAGCCGAACCGCACCTTCTAAGGCCATGACAATCTTTCATAAGCTCTACCAATACTTTTAGATAATTGTCCATGTTGTCAAAATTGTAAAATGGAAACCCTGTGGCTATTAGAGACTCACTGATATGCTTTGCAGTTGATACTTTAATTGTATTGCCATTTAAGTAAGCTCCCCCACCCTTCCATCCTGTGAATAATTCATCTTTGGTAATATCTAAAATTACACCACTTACCAATTCATCTCCTTTTAATAGCCCTATACTGGTCGAATACTGAGGTACATTGTGTAGGAAGTTGGTAGTACCATCTAGCGGATCTATTACCCAGCAATACTCTTCATTCGTACGCTGTGCAATAGTGCCTTCCTCGGTAATAAAACCAGATGCAGGTATTATTTTTAGCAAATTGGCTACAAGCATCCGTTCTGTTTCCTTATCTACGTATGATACAAGGTCGCTGCTGTGGCCTTTCTGCTCAATCTTATTTGGATCGAAGCTCCTGCGTTCGGTAGAAATAAACTCACCTGCCATTTTAGCTAGGTCTGCTACTTGCAACGTAATCTGTTCAATATTCATTTCCTGTTTTTTATAAAAGTAACGACAGTAGATATAATAAGCAAAGCAAGGAACAGAGTCGAAACGTTCCTAGCAGAGTTGCCGATCATGTCGCCATTCTTTACAAAGAAAGTCATTTTGTCATTGGCCAAAAGGCTAGCTCGTAGGGCATCTTGCTCCCAGTATTTATTTTGCAATATGATATCGCCCTTTTGGTTAATAAACCCTGAAATGCCCGTGTTGGCCGCCCTTGCTATGCTTCTACGTGTTTCTATGGCTCTCAACTTGCCGTAGGCAAGATGCTGAATATGGCCCGGTGTGTTGCCCCACCATCCATCATTAGTAATAATGAAAATATAATTGGCACCGTTTCGAACAAAGCCACTGACGAATTCACCATATATTGATTCGTAACAGATAACTGGTGCCACACCTATTTTTTTCTCATTGTAAAATACGGTTCTCACATTTTGTTTGCCCAATGAGCCTGTAATGCCACCCAAATTGATAGCAAAATGGTTGACAAACTTTAACAGACCAGGGAATGGCATTTGCTCAACACCTGGCACTAGCTTCGATTTGTGATAGATGCCTACTTTATAACCGCGGTCTATCTTCAAAGCTGTGTTGAAGTAATCGTACCAACCTACACCTTCACCAAATCGTGCCGTTTCGCTTTTATCATATTCCGAACGGTATATTTTGTACGTATCACCGCCCGTGATAAGGGTCATACCTGGGTGGTTTGTGAGCAGAAAACGTATTTCACGAATGTGAGCCTGATCGCTTATCAAATCTTCATCGTAGCCAACTGGCAACGAGGTTTCTGGCCACGCTACAAAGCGTGTATTTCGAGTAAGTTTGCCTTGCGTGAGCGTCAAAAGTCTTTTCAATTGTTCATCATAAGCAATAAAATTAGGTGAACCTGGAAATTTTTCATTAAATGGGTCGATGTTGGGCTGCACTACTACTATTTCATTGGAAATACCATTTTCTTTATAGGTGTTGTATATGATCAAGCTACTAGCCACGGGCAGCACCACAAGGAGAATTGTTGCGATAACTTCATTGCTTGGCCTCATCAATTTGAAAGAGGCCTCTTTGCCATTGTATATATTATAAATGAAAATATTGACAAGTATTATCCAAAGTGTACCCCCTTCCGATCCTGTGTATTCATACCATTGTACTAAATAATGTGCATTGGCAAAGCTGTTGCCAAGGTGCAGCCACGTCCAGGAAAGATCCCAATCTAAGTGAAGATATTCAAAAGCAATATAGTAGAATAGAAAAGTAAGGGGGAAGCTAAATATAGGAAAATTACTTTTAAACTTCTGGGTAGTGACCCGCGCCAAGAGCACAGTTACCGCCATAAATAAAGAGTTGAGTACGAATGCAAGCGTAGCACCCACTATTGTACTATTTACTACCCACCAAGTGACCCCGATATTCCATAGCAGAAAGGCAAGATAACTATATAAGAACAATTTTAAATTTGGTTTTTCCGTACCAGATTCTGAAAGCTCCTTTTGAATAATAAATATAGGAACGAATCCAATAAAAGTAAAGAAAGGATATACATACCATGCCGCACATAGCATGGTAGCAGACATAATGGCCAAAAAGAAATGTTTGAGATTCATGTTTTTAGATATTTAACGTGGCTAAGTTGGATGGAGATTTATCAATTTTAAGCAACAACATGAGATACTTAATTGGTGCCAGATACTGATTTATTTGTAAGTACTCAACATTGGGCAGTGCAATTGAGTAGTAAATTAATAGGTCGCGAAACAGTAAATTGATGCATATAAAATATGTTGTGTTGACCTGCTCAGACAGCTATTTTATCAGCAATTTCAATATTCTGGAGTGTGTTTTCAAGTTATATTTTCCAATAATGTGAGTTATTCTAATAGCAAAACTACTATATCTACTGGTCAACATGTAATCAAAGTTCTAATTTAAACCCTGTAGAGAATATCAATAGTTCATAAGGGGGTGAGGTTGAAAACGACTCTAATCCCGCCCCGCCCCTATTCATCTTCTTTCTTTACTTTCTTATCATAACCGCCTATCACAATTACAAATTCACCTTTAGGCTCCTTATTCGTAAAATAAAGCAATGCGTAAGCTACTGTCCCATTTATTGTTTCTTCAAACTTCTTGGTCAATTCCCTTGAAACCGATATTTGTCTATCCTCTCCAAAGTAACTCTTCAAATCAACTAGTGTTTTAAGCAGTTTATGGGGCGATTCGTAGAGTATGATGGTGCGTTCTTCGGTTGCAAGGCGTTTCAATGCGGTTTGTCGACCTTTTTTGACAGGCAAAAAACCCTCAAAAACAAAACTATCAGCTGGCAAACCAGATTTTACTAATGCCGGCACAAATGCAGTAGGCCCCGGAAGACACTCCACTCTTAACCCTAGTCGTAAACACTCCCTTACAATTAAAAACCCAGGATCGGAAATGGCAGGTGTGCCTGCATCAGAAATAAGAGCTAGTATTTTCCCTTCTTTCAGCTTATTAGTAATATTTTCCAACGATCGATGTTCGTTGAAAGCGTGGTGGCTCACAAGAGGTTTCGATATCTCAAAATGCTTGAGCAATATGCCACTAGTACGGGTATCTTCACACAAGATTGCATCGGCCTCTTTCAAAATTCGCAACGCCCTTAAAGTAATATCTTCGAGGTTTCCAATGGGTGTAGGAATCAAATACAATATGCCAGTCTGCGTATTCATTATTCTTAATTGTGTGTGTAAAGGAACTTCAATCAATCGATGTACCCCTTGATCTGGTAAGCGATATATCCAAAATATTCGTGAAAAAACCTTTCCCAACCTCCCATCACGTATAATTTCGGAGCAAAATACATGTGCCATTCCCTTTCATCGTAGGCTCCATCATTATCTATCGGAAAAGGATCGCATTGAACGCCCAATTTGCTAAAGCATGCCAAACCTCTTTTCATGTGCAGGGCGTTGGTAACCAAAAGATAACGCTGACATTGATATTGTTCATTTAAAATACGGGACGAAAATAAGGCATTTTCATAAGTGTTTCTTGATTGAGTTTCCAGAATTAGATCCTCTTCAGGCACACCCAATAGATAATAGAGCTTCTTAGCTTGGCTCGATTCTGCAAGTTTGTTTCCGGTGAGTGAGGCCGATCCACTAGTAAATAATATCTTTTTCACCTTTCCCATTTTATATAGCTGGATCGAATGCATAATTCTATCTCCAGCATTTTCATTCAGAAAAACCCTATTGGTGTCTAGCAATTCAATGCGTGAAGCTCCACCAAGTACTATGGCAACATGGTAATTAGAAATATTGGCAATCGGAACCAGCTCGTAAGCCCATTTGCGAATAAAAAAAGAATAAACGGCTTGATTTGAGAAGAAGAACAGCATCACGAGAGCTAAAAATGCACAAAACCGCTTAACCTTGGTATTATTTATTGCAAATGCCAACAACGTGAAGGCTATAATCAAATTGGCCGGAGATGAAAATATGCCAAGTGTTTTTGATAAAATAAAAAACATGGATAAAAGTTTACTGAAATTTAATTTTGAATGCCCCCGTTTTTTGCGACTTTTGCAGTCTTTTTAAAAAATACTTTAACCCCAAATATGCCTTCTAAATAAATAAATGGATAGATACGTTGACCTAATTCACCAAAACTACGAGTTTCCTACAGTTGAATTTAAAGAACTTAAAAACGAGCTGTATTTTCATGACATTCCTCTTATGAAGCTCATCAAGAAATATGGCACACCACTGAGGTTAACTTATCTGCCAAAAATAACACAACAAATTCAAAAAGCACGCAGGCTTTTTCGCAATGCCATGAAAAAATACGACTACGATGGCAGTTACACATACTGTTATTGTACCAAGTCATCGCATTTTTCATTTGTGGTAGAAGAAGCATTAAAAAGTGATATTTATTTGGAAACCTCTTCTGCAAACGACTTGGAAATAATCAAAACCATGTACGGAAAGAAGAAAGTAGATCAAGACATATATATTCTTTGCAACGGGTACAAACAAAAGAAATATACCGATAGCATTATAGACCTTTTTCATAAAGGTTTTGAAAACATTGTGCCTATTCTCGATAACATGAACGAGATAAAAGCCTATGAAAATATTGATAAAGAACTGCAAGTTGGCATCAGATTGGCAGCAGATGAAGAGCCGAAGTTTGAATTTTATACCTCCAGATTGGGTATAAGGCCTAGTGAAGTGGTGAATTTTTACAAACAAAAAATTGAAACGAACAAAAATCTAAAGCTCAAACTCTTGCATTTTTTCATTAATACAGGAGTAAAAGACACGCCTTACTACTGGAATGAGTTTACTGAATTTTTGCACCTTTATTGTGAAATAAAGCAGATTTGTACTACGCTCGACACAATCGACATTGGTGGAGGTTTCCCGATCAAAACCAGTATCAATTTCGAATACGATTACAAATACATGACCGAGCAAATTATTGAAAATATAGTAAATATTTGCAAAGAGTATAATGTGCCCCACCCCAATATTTTCACAGAATTTGGCAGCTTCACAGTAGGCGAAAGTGGTGCAATCATTTATGAAGTAATAGACTGCAAAGCACAGAACGACAAGGAGTTATGGTACATGATCGACAGCTCTTTTATGACCACCATACCCGATGTATGGGGCTTGAAGCAAAGATTTATTATGCTCTCTATCAATCAGTGGCAAAAAGAATACCAAAGAGTGAATCTTGGGGGAATAACATGCGATTCGATGGACTATTACAACTCGGAAGCTGAAGGTCAAGACATCTTTTTGCCTGAATTCAATCCAGAAGAACCTCTGTACGTTGGGTTTTTCCATACTGGAGCTTACCAAGAATCTGTAGGCGGATACGGAGGTGTGCAGCATTGTCTTGTACCAGCCCCGAAGCATGTTCTTGTCGATCTCGATGAGGACGATAATATTCAAACTCGATTATTCGCACCAGAGCAAACTACAGAGAGCATGCTTAAGGTACTTGGCTACAAATAGCAAGCTTGGCAGCACAATTAAATTACCGCAATAATTTTTCACACTTGCTTAAAAGTGCGTGCTTATATCCGCATCCTGCAATATCTATGCAACAATGTTCGTATTAAGGGAGTATACCAGTTACATTTCAATCTGTTACAAGATTAATAGGTAAGTAAGATGCATTAACCCTTAAAGTATTTTGTATGAGCTTTACTAAAAAACTAATAACATCGGCAGTGGTGGGCTCCTTGGCAGGAGTAGTAGCTAATCTTTTTGTGAAGAGAAAAACCAAATCTAGTATTGAGCTGGGTAGGCCGGTTGAAAAAATCGAAGATACACGTTTCCAATCCGTAAAAGACGATAGTCATTTTTTCGTGTAGGCTTCAATATTTGATGGACATTTTATATTTTCTTGATTGCAGGGAAGTAAGAATATCAAATTGTGTTTGAATTTATTCCTAAAATTCCTCTTTATAAAAAATTTTGTAAAATTTTAGTCCAGTCACTTCATCCACTCCTTTTACTATCAATTCTTTACTTCCATGGATATAAATATGGAAGTTTTTGTCTAATTTAAGTACACTTTTGAACACCCTAGCCTGCTTTTTCACAGCACTATCTGAAACTTCAAATTCGTCAACGATAGTTAAATCCTGCTCTCGCTGAAATTTTGTTTTGTATTCCTTAAATGAATCTACCAAATCTGGGGCTTGAATTACCTCCTTTGTAAACTCATTGAGATCGAAATTTTCCTTGCGCTTAAAAAAGCTCATCGATCGGTTTAGCATTTCTATTTGATCGGTTTTGGCCACTTCAAATTGCTGCGGCATTTGCTCAGTCACAAAGTTTTTGCAGAGATTCAAATAATTGCTGGTGTGGTGATAGCTGTCTTTACGAGCAGTTACATTCAAAAACTTTTCTTTCCAGTAATAAGCTTCATTTCCTCTATTTGAATTATCAATGATACAAACACGATAACCATGTGTTTTCTCCAAATTAAAAATCAAACAACCCTTATCCAATTTATTGATATTTATACCGCTATCTGTATCGATATCAAAATTTTCCCCGTTGGGAGACACCTTTAAAAAAGTCTCCTTTATCTCAGATTTAAATAAGCCAATGGCTTCTGTTTCTATATCGTCTAGCATAATGCCACGCAGATAGGCGAGATACAGTTCCCCACTTTTGATATTAGGATGAGTCGATTGCTCATACAGATGCTTGGCTATATTCAGACTTTGTAAGAAAAAACAATCTGGATCTCTAAATATTTTGCTGCAAAAGTTATAGATTTCATTTAATTCAATATCCGATTCATGCTTTAAATGAAAATATTCTGGGCTCTTAAATTGATTCAGTAAATATCTAGTGAGAATAATGCTGGTTTCAATCTTTTCAAGGTGCAAAGTCTTAGTTGAAAGCTTTAGGCCTTCCTCTTGCGACTTGTTGCCCACAAAATGTACCGCAAGTTTATCAATTATCGCTTCGTTTAGTTGGAGCATTTTACATTAATTGTTTCGACCTTCTGTGACGTAATCTTAAATCATTTCTACAAATCTATAAAAATTTATCAACCTCAATTCTGTGTCACAATTCATTAAAAGCAAAATCATTTTAAAATCCCAACTCTGAGCACTTTTCGCATTTGATAATGGGCTAAATACCAAGTGATAGAGCGCCAGTGTAGAGCATATCTTGTAATTCAACTATTGCTTAATGATCGTGCAGCAATGATCAATGATTATGATTGTTTATTTGTATAGGCAAAAGAATTGAAAACCAAAAAATTTGATGCCAGACCATTCTTCGGCTGTGTAACACAATTTCTACTTCAAGTAAATGCGTAATTTGGTACTCGACTCTAATAAGCCAAATAAAGTGACGGATGATATGCAGTATTTAGATGAAATACTGAACAAAGAATGTAGCCTTTCAGCAACCAAAAACCCTAGGACGAGTGGCTACACGAAATTAATGTCAAATGGTTTTTAGCATACATATTTTCCCACTTAGGCTAGACAATCGAGGTCACTAAAATTGCATGGTTTTATGAAAATTGATTTACCATCAAATTTTGCAGCTTTCTTGTTCGATAAAACAACAACTAAACGATCAAAAAATGGCAATGACTATAAAAATACGATTGGAATTCAACTTCCCGTAAAATTGTATTGACAATATTTCATAGAATAATCCAGTATCGTATAAAAAAAATTCAATATTTAACTTTTTATAATTGATATAACAACTCCAATTTTGATTATGTATATCTAATTATAATTTATTACTTATTAACATCTCCTATGCATTAAATTTTAGCTTTTTAAACTATTAAAATCATGTTTTTTTATATATTTTAGGTAAGTATTATCCGATAAAATGATTTAAATTTCAAATTCTGGAAATTTCTTTTTTTCATTACGTAATTTTATTTGAGTTACCTTTTTTATCTTTAACAAAATAAAAGCTAAATATTTCGATGAAAGCCTCTAATCGTTCGACCAAATTGGAATATTAATCGTTTATCAATAAATACAATTCAATGAAAAATTATTGCAATCAATTTTTCGGCAAGGCTGAAAAACTCATGTTTACGGCCCTTGCCTGTTTATCTCTTACATTTTCGGGTGCAAGTCAGGTGGTAAAAAATGTAGCCAACGGTGCTACTACAATTGACTTGACAGTAAATGCTGCCAAATCTGGCAAATTTTATTATGCAATTTTCACGGCAAGCCAAGGCTCGCTTAGTGGTGATTTGTTGAAACAAAATGCCCTTTCAGCAACCAACACCATTAAGGTGAAGGCAGGATCAATGAACTTTAATTCAAATGACATTAATGTAGATCAAATTAGACTTATTCTCAACCTGACCCAAGGCACACAGTACTTCATATATGGTGTGTATGAAAGCAGTTGGCTAGGGTTGGAAACGGTGGAATTTTTTCAGGTTTCGCTTCCTATGCGTCAACCCGCTATGAGTTATATCTCTGCAGCTTCAGGAATTTCCGGTACTACCGTCAGATATCTACTTTACAAACCAGAAAGTGCGCTCAAAAAACCGCTCAATCCCCAACCTTTATTGATATTTTGCCATGGCAATGGAGAAATTGGCACAGATATTAACCTAGTAAAAAGAAATGGCCCTCCCATGTTGATTCAGCAAGGCAAAGATTTAGATTTTGTGGTGGCTTCCCCTCAAATCTATTGGCCTATTACGTGGAATAATCTTGCATTTTTAGATGAATTTCTTGCCAAAGTAAAGCAAGAGCAAAATATAGACACAAATAGGATTTACATCACTGGTTTAAGCGGTGGAGGTGCTGGCATGTACAATTTATCTCGCAATCGCCCTACAAAAGTCGCAGCTATTGTGCCCGTGTCTGGCGTTTCTGCCATTTCTACTCCCTGTGCGATCAAAGATATACCCATGTGGGGCTTTCATAACTCAAACGACAATACGGTTAGTTTATATAATTTAACGGTGGTGGTGAATGCAATAAATGCTTGCAACCCAAAGCCATTGGTTGCTCCACTGGTAACTATATATCCTGTGGTCAGTCACAATGCGTGGACTGCTGCATACAACACGCCAAGGTTGTACGCGTGGCTTTTGGAAAAATCTAAAAACGATAAACTAAACGCCCCACCAACTGCAAATGCAGGAAATGACATTAGCGTAGCCACTGAGGCGACTTTAGCCGGATCTGCTACTGATAATCAATCTATAGCTTCTTATTTTTGGGAACAAAAAAGCGGCCCAGAAGCAACTATTGTAAATCCTGACAGCCGAAATCCTATGGTAAAGGATTTGAAGCAAGGAAATTATGTTTTCAAAATGACAGCCAGAGACAATTCAGGAGCCTCTGCTATCGATGAAGTAGCAATATCGGCTTCAGGCGTTTCTGGTATTACGCCCCTTAGCGTTTACGCTGGCGGTGATGTGGTTAAAACAGTTACCACCAAAACTATAACTTTGACAGGCACCGTTACCAATCCCAATGGCTCAATTACCAGCCTTACGTGGACAAAAGTATCCGGCCCTGCCATTAATTTAATCAACACCTCTGGGTTGTCTTTAATCGTATCTACTTCTCTACTAGGCGATTATGCTTTTAAGCTTACCGCCTACAACAGCTTGGGAAAAACCGCTTTTGACCAGGTAAACTTGAAAATCGTAGATGCTGTAACAGTTCCCGCCCAAACGATAGCGGGAATAGGGCTAACCGCCAAATATTTTAATAACAAATATTTAAGTGGAATACCTGTGTTGACCACGGTAGACTCTGTCATCAATTTTGACTTTGGCACTGGCTCACCTTCCACATTGGTAAACAACGATAACTTCTCCGCCATTTGGGAAGGCCAAATTGAAGCTCCAGTTTCAGGAAAATTTAATTTTTACACGATTTCAGATGATGGCGTGCGCCTTTTTGTAGATGACATCCTTATTATTGACAATTGGACACCGCATGCGCCCACCACTAACACCGGTGTTATCAATTTAGCAGCAGCCCAAAAATACAAAATTAAGCTTCAATTCTATGAAGATCTGGGAGGAGCTACAATTAAGCTGCTTTGGGATTATCCTGGCCAAATCACTCAAATAGTGCCAAAATCGCGACTTAATTCCCAAATATTATCTACAACTCCTAATCCTTCAGCATTTGGAAATGGATTGTCTGGATCGTATTACAACAACAAGTGGTTATCTGGCACTGCCATATTATCTAGAATTGATACTACAGTCAGTTTCGATTGGGCAGCAAGGTCTCCCAATGCAATCGTAAATGTTGATAATTTTTCAGTACGATGGGAAGGCCAAGTACTAGCACCTGTGAGCGGCAGCTACACCTTTTCTACCACATCAGATGACGGCATCAGGCTTTGGGTAAATAACACATTAATAGTAGATAAATGGACTCCTCATTATATTGCTGTTCATGATGGTACGATTAATTTACAAGCAGGTCAGAAATACAGCATCAAAATGGAGTATTATGAAGTAGGCGGTGGTGCAGTGGCAAAACTGGCGTGGTCATTTCCTGGCTCAGCGCTGCAAACAGTACCCAAATCAAAACTATTCAGCAGCATTGCTTCTCCTGTAAGGAATGAAGCATTGAGCCTGTCGGAATTAAGCAATAGCAATGATTGGAAAATATATCCCAACCCTACTTCTGATATTTTAAATATTATTGCTCCAACTGAGATTTCAATTTCAGAAGTATCTCTGTTCAACACCATTGGAGAATTAGTCTATGCGTCTACTTTTGATACTTCAACAGAAGCCAAGGCCATAAATGTGCGTGGTTTTATGCCAGGTATGTATATATTAATTGTTCGTTCTCAATACAAGAATGCAACGCATAGAATAATGATAGAATGAAGTGAATGATGAGGTTTCGTTGGTTTAAAGTTCTTATATGGAGTTTTTTACCAACGAGCCTCATTTTCCAACCCCCAAACGATATTGGTTATGCTGTTGTTGAGTTGCAAACTCTACAAATTTCCTTTGGTCTAAAATACAAATTAGGTGGCGATTGATTTTCAAATTTTAAGGCATTAAAAAAACTTAAAATAAATAAACATGAAAATTACCTTTTTAATTGTCGCTTTTACTCTCGCAATCAACTTCAACGCTTTCCCAAATACCAATGATGATCTGGTGGTGCTTGAAAAATCAAAAATTAAGGTAGAAAAGTCTGCCTATTGGAAAAAGCTAGCAGATGCCGCTGCAATTATGCTTTGAGCCATCTATAAACTTAGCTGAAGCTGCACTTTGGTTGGGCACTTCTCGAAATCTGAATGAAAATTCTTATAAGTTAAAGATTAAAGCAGATTTTCTGGCGGCCAATTCACTTCATGCTGAAGCTTTGAAAGTTTA
>Ga0163144_10006164_pt1 | contig 26532 bp, 20 predicted proteins | sample OliLak19BULKMAT1_FD_123175 | JGI IMG/M metagenome (GOLD analysis project Ga0163144, IMG submission 123175) | Freshwater microbial mat bacterial communities from Lake Vanda, McMurdo Dry Valleys, Antarctica - Oligotrophic Lake LV.19.BULKMAT1 | ecosystem: Environmental > Aquatic > Freshwater >...
CAGGACGAGATCGACGACGCCAGCAGCTACGGCGCTGCGTGGCATACCATCGAACGCCGCTTCGGCTGGATCTTGTGCGATGACGAGACCCACCTCCGCCTTCACGGTTTGAAGCGCCGTACTGCCGTCGGCTCCCGTGCCCGACAGCAATACGACGACAACGCGCTTTCCAAACTCACCCGCCAGCGAGTTGACCAGCGCATCAAACGGTAGTCGCATGCCGTGAGGACGGCCGGGTCGCGTCACGTGAAGGGCACCGCCAACGACCGACAGTTCTGTACCGGGCGGTATGACGTAGAGATGGTCCCGCTTGATCGGCATGCCTTCGGTCGCCTGCTGGACCGGCATGTCCGTATGAGAGGCGAGCAGGTCGACCATCAGGCTGGGGTGGTTGGGGTCCAAATGCTGCACGACGATGAATGCCGTCCCAGACCGGGCTGGCATGGCTGTGAGCAGCTTGCGGCAGGCTTCAAGCCCGCCAGCTGAGGCGCCGATCGCGACGACGAGGAAGTCATCCATCATCCGGCACTCGTCCTAGGTCTCGCTGGTTCGGCATCTGCTGGTGCTAATGGTCTGAATTCGCCGTTCTGGAGCGGTGTCTGAAACTTCATCGGTCGGCGTGTTTAAGGTTCCAAGGTTAAGCTTGGCATGATCGGGATAGGCTTGCACGTTCCGGTTTCGCAGCGCGGGGAGGCCGCAATCTGCAAAATGCGGATTTTCAGATGCCCATTCTCTTCTGTTCGGCCGGAAACCGGTCACACCCCGTGAGAATTCCACCCGAGTTGCCTGTTGCCCGGCGGGTTGGCTCTTGCCCGGCGGGTCGCCTATTGCCCGGCGGGTCGGGAGTAGCCCCGAGCCGCTTCAATGATCGCCTACGTATGGCCAGCAGTGTTCACTGGCAGAAGGTTCGGAAACTACTCACGTCGCGTATTGCCGGATTTACGATCAAGTCGCGCGGGCCCTTCGCGCGGTGACCCGATCAGCCCGTCTAGACGGCGATCCGAAGTGGATCACTGGGTAGTTTCCGAGCCTGGATGCCCCACGTCCGACGCGCAATGGCTTCAGAACAACAACCCTCCAACCGGATGGTTGAAAGCGGCGGTAAGGAACCACGCATGGCCGAAGTTTCTGTACTTCAATACGAACTCGTCTATAATGCATTTTCGTTCGCAATCGCAACCATGGGCGCAGCCACTTTATTCTTTTGGCTCGGCCGATCACAAGTCAGTGATCGATACAAGACCGCAATTACGATTACAGGTCTTGTCACGGCAATCGCACTTTATCATTACGTCAGAATTCTTCAGAGCTGGGATGCCAGTTATGATGTCGTGAATGGACAAATTGCGGTTACTGGCATTGCATTCAACCACGCCTATCGATACGTCGATTGGTTGCTTACCGTGCCACTTCTCCTTGTCGAACTCATTCTGGTAATGGGTCTGTCGCGCTCAGAGACATGGTCGAAAGGCGTGCGGCTCGGTTTGCTTGCAGCCATAATGGTCGTCTTGGGTTATCCTGGCGAAATTTCTGGCGATCCGACGACCCGTTGGGTTTGGTGGGCACTGGCCATGATCCCGTTTGCTTGGATCGTCTACGAATTGTTCGTTGGTCTCGGCGAAGCGATCGCCAAGCAGCCAGCTGACGTCCGTGGGCTGGTGGACACAGCGCGTTGGCTGACCGTCATCTCATGGTCGTTTTATCCGGTGGTCTTCGTCTTCCCGATGATCGGACTTACGGGCGGCACGGCGGCAACCGCAGTCGAAATTGGCTATACGGTCGCCGACATCGTGGCGAAGGCCGTCTTCGGTGTCGTCATATATACTATCGCGGTACGGAAATCGGCAGCAGAACACGGCACGGTCGTGGCCACTCGTACTGGCGTGCCGACCCCGGCATTATAGGGGGCTCAACGCGGCTGGTGGCGCAATCGGCGCCATCAGCTTTCAGCAAAACGCCGGAGCCGCAGTCGCGTGTGCCGTTGCTGGCGAAATTGGGCGACGTGATGACCAATGTTACAGCGTTATCTTGCGAAACGTCCAAAGAACTCGGGCGCGACGATGAATTAAGGCCACAAGCGTATTGCGAGCACCGTGCCGCATTTGTCCTTGCAACGCTAATTATCTTGATCTTCGCCTTGCGTGGAAATATTTTCAATCCTCTTGATTATCCAGTTATAACCGGATTTCTCATTCTTCTACTTGGCGTTCCGCATGGTGCTTTCGATGTTGCCGTTTGGACGGCAAAAAGCGGCCATCGTGGCGGGCGAGGCATCCCAGAGATGCTGCTTCGTTACATCGCCCTGGCGGCAGGTTTCTTTACCCTCTGGCTCGTTGCGCCCGCCATCGCGCTTCCGGTTTTTCTCTTGATGTCGATCTATCATTTTTCGGGCGATTGGCACCGCGACTTGAACTTGGCGCCCCGGCTGATCGTTGCCGCCGCGATGATCACGGCGCCTGCGGGACTTTTCCGCGCAGAGGTCGTCGAGATTTTCTCGTGGCTGGCGCCGGACGCAATCGCAAACGCAGTTGGGCTGGTTATGGCGACAACGGCCGTGCCATTGCTACAGGCAAGTGCCGTCGTGGTTGCGCTGCACGCACGTCAAAGGCCATGGGCTGCTGCCGAAATAGCCGTGGTTCTGGGGCTCGCATGGCTGACGCCCCCAATGATGTTTTTTCTCATCTACTTCTGTGGGCTGCATTCCATACGCCACATGATCGAAACGCGGCACCTGCTTCGATCTCAAACTGCCAATGAGTTTTTCCGCGCCGCATTTCCTTACGCCCCTTTGGCCATTATGGGGACGCTTGTGGGCGCGTTCGCGTTGTCGACACTGCCGCCCGGGCCAGCCTTGATCGGGGCGATCTTCATGGCGCTCGGTGCCTTGACCGTCCCGCACATCGTCGTTGTCGAGATGTCGGGGTCGCCTGACGACCAGACACCGCCCGAATGATGCCCACCGCTCTGACACTCTGCACCGATATATTCAGGCGTGTTCGATCCAACCGACTATGGTCGCAGCGAACGAGCGGGGGATCAAAACGTCGAAGACCGGCCCGGGGCCTCGCTTCATAATGATGACGGCAACGTGAGCAATATGGGTGAGTGCGACAGCGCTGGATGGGAACGCTGACGGTTCAAGATCGATCGGAACGAGCTTCATCAGAGCTCCCGTTGCGTCGGGTCCGTTCAGGCGAAACGTCGCGTAGGCATCGGATACGTCGACGCGTGAGGCCGTATCCGCCAGCGCCGTTGAAAGCTGTGCCATGCAGGTTTCTGGCGCGCCATCTCCGATGGCCATCCATCGGCCTGGACCAGTCCAAGCAAACTCGAAGCCGTTGCCTGCTACGAGGCTTGGTTTTTGTGGGAGGTCGCAACCAAAGCTAGCCGATATTCGACCGCGAAGGTCAGAGCAGCATTCGGGCGCGCAAACGATTTGAACGATGGCGCGGTCGGGCAATGTCGCGACTTTTTTCGTCGCTCGTGCTGCGTCAACCGCTGGGCGCGCGACCAGTGTGCTATTATCCACGCAATCTGGCTCCTTGAGGGTCGACAAAGACCGGCGGCACGACCTCGACCGTAACGCTCTCGCCGTGGATGGGGCTGGCGGCCATTACCTTTTCGCCATGGCGGTCGCGGCCGCTCTTTAGGAAAGCAAGTCCGATCCAATGGCCCAGCGTCGGCGAATAGGCGGTCGACGTGACGTAACCTTCGTCATTGGCCGCTGTGACGGCGGTTCCAACCCGCACCATATGGGCGCCACCTCGCAATCGCTCGGACGGGTCGTCCGGCTTGATGCCAACCAGAACCGGGCGATCCGGCGCTACCAGCGCCGGGCGGCCTGACAGCACGCGGCCGATGCAGTCTTTCTTAGTCGAGACGAGCGCACCGAGCCCGAGATCGGACGCCGTGGTTGTTCCGTTGAGCTCGGCGCCCGCCGCATGCCCCTTTTCAATCCGCATGATACCGAGTGCTTCGGACCCATACGGCATGACGCCCAGCGTCGCTCCAGCGCTTATCAATCTGCGCATCAAGTCATCGCCGTAGCGCGCTGGAACAGCGATCTCGTAAGCGAGTTCACCGCTGAACGACAATCGAAAGAGGCGGGCCGTAAGGCCGCTGCAAATGCTGATTTCTGCAGCCGACATGTAAGAGAACGCCGCATTCGAGAGGTCAATGCCGGGATCGGCGATCCGCTCCAACAGCTCTCGCGAACGCGGACCAGCGACTGCATACTGCGCCCATTGGTCGGAGACAGCCACCATGCGGACATCGAGCTGCGGCCACAGCCACTGATGGCAGTATTCGAGGTGCATCATCACACGGGCTGCATTGGCGGTGGTTGTCGTCATCACGAAATGATGAGGCCCAAAGCGCGCCGTCGTGCCGTCGTCGAGTACGAAGCCGTCTTCACGCAGCATGATCCCGTAACGGGCGCGGCCGATGGGCAGCGTTGAAAACGTATTTGCATAAACGCCGTCGAGAAACTTCGCCGCGTCCGCACCCTGGATGTCGATCTTGCCCAAAGTCGAAACGTCGCAAACGCCGACAGCGGAGCGCACCCCGGCCACCTCGCGGACGGCGGCATCCAGCCAGTCTTTGTCGCCGGGCTTTGGAAAGTATTGGGGCCGCATCCACAGTCCGGTTTCGACGAACACGGCGCCCTGTTCGCTAGCCCAGGCGTAAGATGGCGGCAAGCGCTTCGGCTTGAAGTCGGGGCCGCGGTGGTGGCCGGCGAGCGCGCCGATAGCCACCGGCGTGTACGGCGGACGCATGACGGTGACGCCCGTTTCGGCGAGTGTGCGGCCGCTGTGTTCGGCCAGGATGCCCATGCCGACGACGCCCGACGTCTTGCCCTGGTCGGTTGCCATCCCAAGCGTGGTGTAGCGCTTCAGATGCTCGACGGCACTGAAGCCTTCGCGATTTGCGATTTCGATGTCCTTGGCGGTGACGTCGTTCTGGAAATCGACAAAGGCCTTACCTTTGCCGCCTGTGACCCGCCACAATGGCTCGATCGCATAGTTGTTCGCGGAATCGATGTCGATTGGCAGCGCGGCTGTTAACCCGCAGAGTTCTGCTGACCGGGCACCGGCGCGTTGGCCATCGGCGACGGCGTCGGTGAGATCATAGCGCCCCGCGGCACCGCCAGCGACCAAGATACCCGGTGGCAGTTTGTCGGGGACAAATGCCGCGATGGTGTCGTTCCAGATCGGCCGCCCGCCAAGATGGGTTGTGAGTTGAAGGTTCGGGTTCCAGCCACCCGATACGGCCAGCAGATCGCAGTCGATGTTCATGGTTTGATAGCGACCCTCACGGCTACGAACCGTGATCGCGCGGAGTTCGTAGCCGCCGTGAGCGTCGATCACCTCCGCACCGGCGAGGAGCGGCGCGCCCGCAGCTTGTGCGGATGCCGTGATGCTGGCGTCGGGCTGCAGTCGCGCATCGACGATAGCTGCGATCGAGACGCCGCCGCGATGCAGCGCGGCGATGGTCGAGGCCGCACTGCTGTTGTTGGTGAAAACAACCGCTTGTTGTCCGATTTGCACGGCAAACCGGTCGACGTAGGTTTTGACCGCTGAGGCAAGCATCACGCCTGGCAGGTCATTGTTGCCGAACGCGATAGGGCGCTCGGTTGCGCCGGAGGCGAGAACCGTTTGGCGCGCCACGATCCTCCACAATCGTTGTCGCGGGTGACCGGGCATCCGCGTCGGCAGGTGATCACTGACGCGTTCAACGGCGCCGTAGGTTGCGCTGTCGTAGACACCGAAGACGGTAGTTCGCTTCAAGACCCGATTATTCGGCAATGCGTGCAGCTCAGCTTCAGCGCGAGCGATCCAGTCGCTCACGGAACCATTATCGAGTGCGGCAGAACTGGCCACCGACTGGCCGCCCAGCCGAAACCCCTCGTCGGCGAGGATCACACGTGCGCCCGATCGGGCTGCGGCAAGCGCTGCGCTCAATCCCGCCGGTCCGCCACCGACGATGAGCACGTCGCAGTGAGCCGAAACTTTCTCATAGCTGTCAGGATCAGGTTCCGTGGCAGCCCGCCCCATACCTGCAGCCCGGCGGATCAGCGGCTCGTAGACGCGCTCCCAGAACGCGGCCGGCCACATGAAGGTTTTATAGTAGAAACCGGCAACCAGCATCGGAGCCGCGAGCGAGTTGATCGCAAGAGCGTCGTATTTGAGCGATGGCCAGCGGTTCTGGCTTCGGGCGTCGAGGCCGTCATAAAGTTCAACGACGGTTGCACGTGTGTTTGGTTCTCGGGCTGATCCGAGACGCAATTCCACAAGCGCGTTGGGTTCCTCAGAACCGGCCGTCAGGACGCCGCGCGGGCGGTGATATTTGAACGAGCGGCCGACAAGCTTCACGCCGTTTGCCAGCAAGGCCGACGCTAACGTATCGCCTGGGTGGCCAGCGTATTCCGTGCCGTCGAACGTGAAACGCAACGTCGTCTGGCGGTCGATATCGCCGCCGGTTGGTCGTCTGAGGCTGGTCATGACGCAGGAGCCTCTGCTGGCTTAGCGCTCACCGCGGATCGGCTCGCAACATCGCGGGCAGGTTGCGCGCCTAACACTTCGTGCGTGGTGATATCGCGTGTGACAACGAGCCATTGGCGGCAGCCTAGGCCATGGTACCAGAGTTCACGGTGTGGGCCGGTCGGGTTGGTGCGATCATAAACGTACGAGACGAACGCTGGCAGGGCATCGGCCGCCTCGGAATCGGGTCGACGCACGGTCGCGTCCCCGAAGTACGTGAATTCGTCCAATTGTCGATTGCCGCAGTAAGTACACGGAATGCGCATGATGGGTCACTAATGGAGCTGCGGGTGCGGCCCCATTCCTTTTTCGTCGATCAGATGACCAGTTGCAAAGCGATCGAGCCGGTAGGCGCTTGCGACAGCGTGCGGCTCGCCGGTTGCGATCAGGTGGGCAAAGCAAAGTCCCGATGCCGGGGTAGCCTTGAAGCCGCCGTAGCACCACCCGCCATTGAGATAGAGGCCTTCGACGGGTGTGCGATCGATAATCGGGCTGCCGTCCATGGTCATATCCATGATGCCGCCCCAGTGCCGCACGATTCGCAGCCGACCGAGACTTGGTATCAATGCCATACCGCATTCGCATACGTCCTCGATCACGGGCAGATTGCCACGTGAAGCGTAACTATTGTAGCCTTCTATATCGCCACCGAACACAAGCCCGCCTTTGTCGGACTGACTGATATAGAAATGGCCGGCCCCAAACGTGACGACCGTATCGATAAACGGTTTGATTGCTTCGCTGACGAAGGCTTGCAACGCGTGGCTTTCGATCGGCAGTCGAAGCCCCGCCATGGCCGCAACCTGCGATGTGCGCCCTGCACACGCCAGCCCGACCTTGGCCGCTCCAATATGTCCGCGCGTGGTATCGAGGCCCGTGACCTTGCCGTCCTCGATCCGAAAACCGGTGACTTCGCAATTTTGTATGATGTCGACCCCGAGCCGATCGGCGGCGCGCGCGTAGCCCCATGCGACCGCATCGTGCCGAACGGTCCCACCTCGCCGCTGGAGCAAGGCGCCCGTGATCGGAAACCGCGCGCCGTCGAAATCGAGAAACGGCAGCATCCGGCGAACGCCAGCCTCGTCGAGGAGCTCAGCGTCAGCGCCATGCATGAGGATGGCATTGCCGCGCCTGACGTAAGCGTCTCGCTGGGCATCGGAGTGGTAGAGGTTCACGACGCCGCGCTGGCTGATCATCGCATTGTAGTTGAGGTCTTGTTCTAGTCCTTCCCACAGCTTGAGCGACGTTTCGTAGAATGGAATGTTGGCGGGCAGCAGGTAATTAGAGCGAATGATCGTGGTGTTTCGGCCGACATTGCCGCCACCGATCCAGCCTTTCTCGACCACGGCAATCTTGATTCGGTTGTACGTTTTGGCGAGATAGTAAGCGGTTGCCATGCCGTGGCCTCCACCGCCGACGATCACAATATCGTAGGCTGGTTGTGGGGCGGCGTCGCGCCACGCCGGACGCCAACCCGTGTGTCCGCGCAGCCCCTCCCTCAACAGGGTGAACAAAGAATACCGATCGGATTGCTCAAACATCGAGGGTGTTCTGCCGCTCCCACTCCGAAAGATGCGCGCTGTAGGCATTCCACTCGATCGTCTTCATCTTGACGTATGACTTCGAGAATTCAGCCCCGAGCGCACCCGTCAATACCTCGTCGCGCTCAAAGCCACGAATCGCGTCAAGCAAGTTGAGCGGAAGCTTTGGCGCATTCTTCACGGTATGGCCCTGCTCGTACATGTCGATGTCGTAGCGCGGGCCGGGGTCAGCCTTGGTGGCCATGCCAGTACTACCGGCCGAAAGCAGGGCGGCTTGCAAGAGATACGGGTTTGCAGCGCCGTCGGGGAGCCGGATCTCGAACCGGCCAGGAGCCGGCACACGGACCATGTGGGTCCGGTTGTTTCCCGTCCAGGTGACCGTGTTGGGCGACCAGGTGGCGCCCGAAATGGTGCGCGGCGCGTTGATCCGTTTGTAGGAATTGACTGTGGGGTTGGTGATCCCAGCCAAGCCTCCCGCGTGGCGCAGGATGCCGCCTAGAAAGGCGTAGGCTCCGGCGGATAAACCCAACTCATTGCTGTCATCGGCGAACAAATTGCGATTACCGCTTGGGTCCCAGACCGAGACATGGACGTGGCACCCATTGCCGGTCAAGTTGGAGAACGGCTTGGGCATGAAGGTCGCCCTTAGCCCATGCTTTTCGGCGACCGACTTGACCATGAACTTGAAGAACGAATGACGGTCGGCTGTGACGAGGCAGTCGGCGTAATGCCAATTCATTTCGAACTGGCCGTTAGCGTCTTCGTGGTCGTTCTGGTAAGCGCCCCAACCCAATTCCAACATGTAGTCGCAAATCTCGGCGATCACATCATAACGGCGCATTAGCGCTTGCTGATCATAGCACGGCTTGACCGCATTATCCTTGTCATCGGCGATTGCGCTGCCGTCGGCATTAATCAGAAAAAACTCGCATTCGACGCCAGACTTCAAGCTGAGCCCTTGCTCGGCGAACGACTGGACCGCGCGCTTCAGGACGACGCGTGGGGCCTGACCAACCGGGGCATTGCCCATGGTGAGATCGGCCGGGAGCCACGCGACCTCTCTTTTCCATGGCAACTGGATCATGCCGGCACCATCGGGCATCGCCAGCAGATCGGGGTCAGCGGGCGACATATCGAGCCACGTGGCAAAACCCGCGAAACCCGCGCCGTCTTTCTGCATGTCTGAAATGGCGGACGTTGGCACGAGCTTAGCGCGCTGGCCGCCCATCAGATCGGTGTAGGAAATCAGAAAGTATCGAATGCCGCGTTCTTTAGCGATTGCAGACAGATCAAAGCTCATTACGCTGGTTCTTTCCCGCTCGCGGCGCAACTGAAAACGCGTCCACCAATCCGGCATCTAGCAGCCACCCGTGCCCGGTATCCACGTCGTGCCAGCGAGCGGGACGTGCGCCATGGCGGCGGCCTCGATGGTGAGGGCACACAGGTCTTCCGGCTCGAGATTGTGGACGTGGTTATGACCGCAGGCGCGCGCAATCGTCTGCGCTTCGAGCGTCATCACCTTGAGGTAATTCGCCAGCAGGCGGCCGGCGCGCGCTGGATCGAGGCGCTGAGACAGCACGGGATCTTGCGTTGTGATGCCGGCCGGGTCGCGACCTTCATGCCAGTCGTCGTAGGCGCCAGCGGTGGTGCCAAGTTGCTGGTATTCGGCCTCGTACTGCGGATCGTTGTCACCGATCGCGACCAAGGCGGCCGTCCCGATCGAGACCGCATCGGCCCCCAGCGCTAACGCCTTAGCGACATCGGCCCCCGAGCGAATGCCGCCTGACACGATGAGCTGCACTTTGCGGTGCAGCCCCAAGTCCTGCAACGCTTTCACGGCTGGACGAATGCAGCCAAGCGTTGGAATGCCGACGTGTTCGATAAACACTTCCTGGGTCGCCGCCGTGCCGCCTTGCATGCCGTCGACGACGACGACATCGGCGCCAGCCTTCACGGCCAGCGCCACATCATAGTAAGGCCGCGAACTTCCAATCTTGACATAGATTGGCTTTTCCCAACCGGTGATCTCGCGTAACTCTAGAATCTTGATTTCAAGATCGTCTGGGCCAGTCCAATCGGGATGACGGCAGGCCGAACGCTGATCGATGCCTTTAGGGAGCGTTCGCATCTCTGCCACGCGGTCGGAAATTTTTTGGCCAAGCAGCATGCCGCCACCGCCTGGCTTGGCACCTTGTCCGACAACGACCTCGATGGCGTCGGCGCGGCGAAGATCGTCTGGATTCATGCCGTACCGCGATGGGAGATACTGATAGACCAGCAACTGTGAATGTTGACGTTCTTCGTTCGTCATGCCGCCATCACCAGTCGTGGTCGATGTGCCAGACAGCGTTGCCCCGCGCCCAAGCGCTTCCTTGGCGTTGGCCGATAGCGAGCCGAAGCTCATGCCAGCGATCGTAATCGGGATCTTAAGTTCGATCGGCGTCTTGGCATGACGGGTGCCGAGCACGACGTTGGTGGCGCACTTCTCCCGGTAGCCTTCAAGCGGATATCGCGACATCGACGCGCCAAGGAACAACAGGTCGTCGAAGTGGGGCAAGCGCCGTTTTGCGCCGCCGCCACGAATATCATAGATCCCAGTTGCGGCCGCGCGGCGGATTTCCGACAACGTGTAATCGTCGAAGGTTGCGGACTTGCGGGGCGTGGTCGGCGGCGTGCGATAGCTCATCAGTAGGCATCCGCATTGTCGATATTGAAAGTATAAAGACGCCGGGCTGATCCGTAGCGACGGAACTCAGTGGTTGCGACGCCGGTGATACCGGCATCGTCTAGCAAACGCGCAAGCGCCTCATGATGCTCAGGCCGCATGTCTTTCTCGATGCAGTCCGCCCCGAGGCTTGTAACGTCGCCACGCACGAACAATCGTGCCTCATAAATGCTGTCGCCTAGCGCTTCTCCTGCGTTGCCGAGCACAACGAGATTACCGGCTTGCGCCATGAAGGCCGACATGTGGCCAACGTTGCCGCGCACCACAATGTCGATCCCTTTCATCGAGATGCCGCAGCGTGACGAGGCATTTCCATCGATGACAAGCAGCCCACCGCGTCCTGTCGCACCGGCATACTGGCTGGCATCACCGCGCACGGTGACAGTGCCCGACATCATGTTCTCGCCAACGCCGGGGCCAGCCGAGCCATGGACCGTGATGCGCGCTTGCTGGTTCATGCCGCCACAATAATAGCCGACACTGCCTCGAACATCGATGGTGACGGGTGCGTTCACGCCCACGGCGACGGCATGTTGACCGCGGGGGTTCAATACCTCGAAAGCCGTGTCGTTGCTTCCGTCCGTATGGGTTTGCAGCGCGCCGTTCAGGTCGCGCAACGAAGATAGTGCGAGGTCGAGCGTTGGCATGCTCAGCGCCCCCAAAAGTAGACGGTTGCCGGTTCGGGCTCCCAGACCTTGGCGTCTTCGATGCCGGGTAGGCCTGCCAACGCGCGATATTCAGAGCCGAAGGCGACGTAACTGTCTGTTTCAGCCAAGACTGCTGGCTTGCAGGCGATGGGATCGCGCAGAACTGCGAAGCCGGTTTTCGTACCCACCACGAACGTAAAGAAACCATCGAGATCATCGAGGCTTTTCTCGAGCGCTTGTTGCAGGTTGAGCCCCTGCTGCATGCGCCAGGAGAGATAGCCGGCGGCCACCTCGGAGTCGTTGTCGGTCTGGAAACTCATGCCCTCGCGGTGGAGCACGCGCCGCAAGTTGTGGTGGTTGGACAGCGAACCGTTATGCACGAGGCACTGGTCCAGACCAGTCGAGAACGGATGCGCACCGCTGGTTGTCACCGCAGATTCGGTCGCCATTCGCGTGTGGCCGATCGCGTGCGTACCGGACATTTCAGACAGCGCAAATCGAGATGCCACGGCAGTCGGCAAGCCGACTTCCTTGTAGATTTCGATGGCCTCGCCGATCCCCATGATCCGGATTGTTGGACAGTGCTGTGAAACGACGTTTTTCACTGTGCCGAGCGCGTCTGCAGGAACATGGACGACCGCGTGTGTCGCGCGTTCGTCGATGCGCACCGGGCGCCCGTACTCCGCCTCTACCGCCATGGCAAGCGCGGGGAAGTCAGCGGCAGGGTCCGCCGACTGGACCGTGATCTTGAGTTCCCCTTCGACTGCCGCGCCGTAGACTGCAAAACCTGCGGAATCGGGGCCGCGTTCGCACATCGTGGCCAGCATTTCGGACGTCAGCGAGCCAAGCTGCGGCTCAAGCTTGGTATCCTTTAAGTAGAGACCGACAATTCCACACATCGGAAGCGCACCCATTTTGCGTCGCACGCAAAAATATTTACATTGAACGCGCGCCACCTGTCAATTGCGACGTCAAGATCGCGCGTAAATAATAATGGAAAGGTAAGTCGCAGGTAGCGTTCGCAGGACCTCTGGACCGTGAAACTCGGCACTGTCGAACATCAGGCTGTCGCCGGGCGCGAGTGCGTAGCTGCGATCGCCGTGTCGATAGTCGACTTGGCCGGTCAGCATATAAAGGTACTCGATGCCTTCGTGTCGAAAATTGGTATAGGGCTCGGCGGATTGATCGAGGATGATCAGATACGGCTCGACGGCAACGGGTCCGCTCAGTGGCTGGCCCAGCATGATGTACTGATGCCCAACCTTGGTTCCTCGACGGCTGATGGAGACACCGTGCCCGGCTTTCACATATGTGCAGCCGCGACTTTCTTCGAGTGACGCCAGCAACGTCGAGAGCGGCATGTTGATGGCGCCCGACAACAGTTGGAGTGTACCCAACGATGGCGAGATCTGACCTGTCTCGATGCGCGAGAGCATGGCAGTCGATATTTCGGCAGCTTGCGCCAATTCCGACAACGTCAGACCCGCAGATTTGCGGCTGTCGCGAACCCGCGCTCCGATCACCTGCTCCAGGCTTTTGGCCACGACCTGAGGCGCGCCTGATCCGGTCGCCAGGCTCTCTTCGGCCGGATGCCCCGGCAGGTTCGCGTCTGGACTTTTCTTGACGGCCATCGCAATTGCCCAAACGCCCTATGATCCACCGTTACACTACTGTTCCGGTTGCTACATTTGGTTCACTCTGCAGCACGGTTGTGACCAAATGTCGGAAACCTTAAGGAACACGGGCAAGCGTATGATTCTAGTGTACAATTCTAGTGTCGTTTTTTCATCTGACGTTTGGTTGACGGACAAGCCTCAAGCGGGAACCAAACGTCAGATACGCTACGCTATGAGCCCGTCCCAGATGAGCCCGTCCCAGATGAGCCCGCCCCAGTAGTCGGTTGCTCGTAGATTGAGAGTGATTCTTTCTATTGTCATGAGCAAGCATTTTCGCCTCTGGAAGTTCGATCAGCCGCAGTTTCTGCCACCTGGCGTGCAGGATTTCGTGGCCAAGGATCACTTGTCGCGGTTCATCATGCCGAGGAGAACGCGAAGCACGGCGCCAAGCGCGGCGACGAGTTGCCCCGCTTGGATCGCCGGTAAAACGAAGCGGCTCGCCAAGATACGGGCGGCAAAGGCTAACTTGGAGGCGGAAGCCAAGGCCGCCGCGCGAACGGCCGCGCCAAGCATCCAGGCGAGGTCAACCGGAGGATCGGCGGGCCATTGACAAAAGCGACGCGGTTATAGCTAAAAACGGCGGAATAGAGCAGTCGGTACAGACTAAGAGAGCAGATCGTCAAGCGGGTACTCGGGCAGATCCGGGCAGATCCGGGCAGATCAAACCGGGACGAGGCTTCCGCCAGTTTCTGTTGCGTGGCGTCGAGAACGTACTTGCCGAATGGGCCGCATGGTTGGGATGGTCATGGTCATACAGAACTCCAGTCGAAGGCAGTAGTGTCGATCCGACGGCGATTTGAAACCTCATGATATCTGTTGGTGCAGGTCGGAAAACCGTTTGCGTGACCGCATGACTTCGACGACTTTGCTGCAGCAATCACTATCGGCGTCAACTCGGGGGCTGACGATGTTCAAACGCGGACTTACACTGCTCCTTGCCTGCGGTCTCCTGGCGAGCACGTCCCCAGGATCTGCACAGACCTCACCCAAAGACGTCGACTTGGAACTCTTTGAAAAGTCCGAAGTCGACCGCAGCAAGGGTTGCACGGTCGTGTTGTGGCAGCACAACCGTGATCCTGAAACGGACAAGTTCGCATACCTGTTCGCCGAAACCCTGGTCGGACAGACTTTCAATCGTCAGCCAGCGCGCATCAAGATTAGCGGTGTCGACAAAACGCTGAAGCGCGTTGCGAAAGGTGGCAAGACGACGGGGTACGATCTTTACGAGTTCCAGCTCTACCAACTACCGACCGCTAACGAGTTCGTTGTGCTTGAACTCAAGCTTGCCGAACCAGAGGGCGAGGCAGTCGACGTCGAAGCTGGCAAGTTGACTGTCATCATGGATGGAAAGCCGCCGTTCCGTGCGTCCGTCAAAGGCAACGCTGGCTGCATGACGCCCGCCGCGCCCGACACCGGCCGAAAGTCCGCACCACCTCGCAGGTCTGAGGCCGCTCCGCTTGCGGAAAAGGTCGCGTCGGTACCGGCTGCGAACCCACCGGCTGGCGAAGTCGGACCGGGCATGTTCGAGCGCTACCCCGTACGTCGCGCGCAAGTCCCAGCCAAAATGACGGACGCGGCCAAGAAGCAGTTCGGCTGCGAGCCGGCCACGTTGCAAAAGGGCGTGACGGCATTCCAGCTCTCTGAGGAATCAGCGATCTGGCAGTTGCCCTGCGGCGATTATGGCACGAAGTTTTCGGTTGTTTACGCGCTGGTTTACATTCCTGACCCTTCGGCCGACTACAAATTCCTGACCTTGACTCTGCCCAAAGGCGTCAGCCGAGGGCTTGGCGATCATGCATTGATGGACCCGAAATGGGACATGAAAACGCGGACGGTGACCGCCGTATATACAGAAGGCAACGGCTCAGATTGCGGTCAGTTTGAACGGTATCAATTGACAGACGAGGGTGGGTTTCGGCTCGTCGAATTTCGCGAGAAGGCCAAATGCGACGGTCGGAAACTGAACCCACAGGACTTCCCCCTGGTCTACAAGGCGAAGTGACCTAGCGGGGCCTTATCAGCGTCACCGTAATGAACGAATTGCTCCACGAGGACTGACGATGCTCCAATGCCAATCGCCACTGCGTGGCTTTGCTGGATTCGTTGCCTTCAGCTTACTGCTGCCGTTGTCTCCGGGATTGGCACAAGCCCCACCCAAAGACGTCGATCTCGAGCTTTTCGAAAGATCCGATGTTGACCGCCACAGCGGTTGCAAGGTGCTGATCTGGCAACACGATCGCAACCCTGCGCAAGACAAGTACGCGTACCTGTTCGATGAGTGGCTCATTGGTCAAAATCACGTCCGGCAACAGGCCCGGATAAAAATTGGTGGTCAGATCACTGTGCTGAAGCGTGTGGCGACCGGTGGGAAAACGACAGGCTACAACGTTTTCGAACACCAGCTTTACCAGCTCCCCGAACCAAACGAGTTTGTCATTCTGGAAGTCAAGCTTGCCGAAATGAAACTCGGCGCGGTTGAAATTGAATCAGGTAAGCTGACTGTGGTCAAAGACGGCAAGCTCATGTTCCGAGTGGCAGTTAAGGGTAAAGCGGGGTGCACGACGCCTGACACGTCCTTGCCGCTCGCTGGCGGCAACACGGCAGCGGATGCTTCGGATAAGGCATCGCCCGCCAACCCACGCGCTACCACGGCCGCCTGCATGGCAGCCGCCAAGTTGACGGACATTCCGACAAATTTTGAGTGCGATTGGAAGAAAGTGGTTGGCGGCGCTGGCGGCGCGGCACTCTCGGGCGAATACAAGCTGCGCGCCAAGGGAACCGATGGCGTCATGACCATCCTGGAGCCCCACGACGGTCCCTCTTATGTCGGCATCGAGACCGTGCGGCATAGCACGACTGCAGTCTGTGGGGTTGGCCTAGGTGCCTGGCGCGCCGATCGGGATGAACTGATCGCGATACTGGACGACCCGAAGAAATGTGAGGTGCGCATTTCCCGGGTTCCGGGGACAACGGCTGTGAACGTTACAACGACCAGCGAATGCAAGCCTGACCTTTGTGGGAACGGTGCGTCTTTTGACGGCCAGTGGGTTCGCCAGTAGGTTCGGACGGCGAAATAGCATCCGCACCGAGTCGATGTCCCCATTCTCCAAGCGCCAAGCCTCCTGGGGAATCGAATTCACCAAACCCATTGTTTGAAATTTGTGTGAATATTACCGTGCGAATTCTGATGCTCATCGCGCTGATGTGGCTGCAGGATTACGCCAAGTTCAAGCGCAAGACATGGGAGCAGGATCAGCGAACGCTAGAGGTCGATGTGTTGACGAATGTCGAGGGGCATGACACGGCCCTCGCCATGACCGAGGTCGACAAGGTTCGGCGCGGACATGTCATGGAAGTCGTCGGGGCAGTCGCTGGTCGCGGCTCTCCCCCCCCCTCCCGACAGGCGGACAAGGTCGGCACGCTGATCTCGGGGATCTTCAACTGGGCGATCGAGCACGGCAAAATCGAGCGCGACAACCCAGCAGCCAAATTGCCAAAGTACCACGGCAATGAAAGCCGCGACCGCTATCTCTGCGACGACGAGATCGCTCAGCTGTGGCACGCATTGCCTGCCATCTTCCCCGACGAGCCTCGTCGGATCATGGTGAAGCTGCTGCTTTTGACCGGCTGCCGCAAGATGGAGATCGTTGGAGCACGCAAAACAGAGTTGGCTGGCCTCGATAGTGATCGGCCCACGTTCAATCTGCCGGGAGACAAGACAGTTAAGGGCAAGCTCGTTCGCGGGCGGACTAAGAATAGCGCCCCGCATACGGTCGAGCTCTCGCCATTGGCCGCACATTTGTGTACGCGCGCCGTCGCATTATCGGACTCAGCGATGTATGTGTTCCCTAGCGAGCGAACAGACGCGCCCTTCGATGAGCGAAACATCGACAAGGCCCTGCGAAGGGCTCTGGAAGGCCGCAAGCGGTCATTCGAAGTGGTGGACGGCAGACGGGTGATGAAGATGGTTCCAACAGAGCCGTTGTTGAAGATGCCGCCGTTCGTCATTCACGATCTGCGACGGACATGCGCGACCGGGATGGCGCGGCTCAGGGTCGACGAGCGGATCATTAGCCGGTGTCTCAACCACGTGACACCCATCAAGGCGAGTATCACGAGCAGAGCCTACGTCCGCGAAATTTGCGCAAGACCAAGCGGCAGCGTTCAAGGCTTGGGCTGCCTACGTCGGCAAGGTGGTCGGCATCACCGATTGTGTCGACGTCGTCGCGCGCTGAGGCTTCGCAAGATGCCGTCGTGAGGGAACCCAACCGCGATTATCGCACATTTGACGATGCCGGCCAAAGCATCGACTTTCAAATTCAAGATACGGTCACGTTATTACCGGGCGTCATACCGCCGGATAGAGGCGCGGAAACAAGACTTCCAGCACGTCCGTTGGGAAGCGCAGTGAGACGGGACCCTTGGGTGTGCTGGATGCAAGCAACCCGGATTTGATGGTGTCGTTGAGAACACGGCGCGCGGTGCGTTCGGGAAGGCCGGTGATGCGCGCACAATCGCCGCGTTCGATCTCGCCTCGTATCAGCGCTTCGGTCAGCAACTTGCTTGCCTCTGGTTTCATGCCGTCTGATTTTTCAACGAGCGCTTTCAAGCGCCGGTCGAGCGCGGCGATGTCGAAGAGGCTAATCATGAAGGTGATCTGGTCGAGGCAGACCTTCAAGAACCAAAGTGTGAATTCTTCCAATGCGCGTTCTGAAAGATTGCCGCGTCCGTCACGCTCGCCCTGCCGCGGCATGTCGGCGTGATCCATCATCCGTTTGTAGTCGAGGCGGCTCTCTAGCCCGCGCGCGAGACCGCGCGAAATTGACCACAGTCCATGGGCGCCAATGCCGACCTTTAGACACATGGCATGGCCCATCAACCGGCTCACACGGCCATTGCCATCCGGAAATGGATGGATGTAATTCAGCCGATGGTGCGCCGCAGGAATGGCGATAATGCGCGACGCCGTGCCCAGTTTTTCCAGCCGATAGCGATCCTCAAAGGCCGCCATGAAGGTAGCGACGCGACCGCTTGACGGCGGCACATGCCGACCGACCGCATTGTCATGGGCTGGCTCCGAACGCCATTCGCCAGGCACCATCACGAATTCCTGCCCGGCGCCGCGGATACGCAACATGTCGTGAGGCGCACCCGCATAGAACTCCCGGTGCAGCCGGCGGATGAATTCTTCGGATGCGGGTTCAGGTAATAGGCCCGCGCCAGCGAGGCGATCGATCTCGGTTTGCACCCGAATATGTGCAATCGCTTCGCGCTGCAGATTGCGGCGCTCTTCATTCTGGTCCATGTCGCCCGTCATCGCGCGTTCGATCTCGCGCGGGCGCGTATCGTGCCCCTCGATCAGGTTGCTGTAGTAGCAATTCATCATCCGCACGAGATCGGCCAGGTTGGCAGCGGTTTTAGGATGCAGCGCATGACCAAGCATCACTGAGGCTGCTGCAATTTCGGCAACAACGTCCGCAATCTGGGCGGATGGATGCTCAAGCAGCGCAGGCTCGATCCGAAAGGGTGTCTCCAAGGGCATTTTGGCCGATCATGTTGGTGCGCAAGCTGCTCACACTACACGGGAATATTTGGCTGCTCCAGTCAGTTTGGCCGTTTTGGTGGCCGATCTTGTGATCGATCCTCAGCTGGGTGCCAATATTTTGCCAGTCGTCGCCCATTGCAGACGGGCGACTGACGAAATGCTCGATATCGTGGACTTTCCAGCGACCATGGGCAGTGTCATGCCGGAAACCGCAACCGAGGGAGGTGCGGCACTCGCTGATGCATGCCCAGCAACCACTTTTTCGTGTATAAATCAATGACTTGTAATGATGTGACAAGTTGGCTCTGTGTCCCGACCGTCCCGGGTCCCGCTGGAGTCCCGTGGGTGTACGGACGGATATTCAGCTCGATTTCGTGCTTGGCCACCGGTGAGAGCGGTTCGGCATTTGTTCAAACTCACAAGTCTGGTGGCGAATTATTGGGCCGCGTGTCCACTCGACCAGCCGCGCCCTGCGCTGCCCCGTCGCCCGTACAATCCAGGCTGATCTGGATCAGTTTCGTCGCGAGCACGTCGGTAAAAGCGGTGCCTTCGCATTGAGTGCACCTATCCATTTTAGCGTATCCGCCGCCCCATAACGTACGATTTCGTCCGTCAACATTTTGTCCATCCTTGTTCCGCCCGTGAAGGTGCCCGGTGCCCACTGGTCTTCCTTTGTCGGAATGTCGCGGTCAGCGGCCCGGGCCACACGACGTTCAATCCCAATAGCTGCCGTCGCGTGCGGCTCGATCGGCGGCGCGTAGGTCGCCGCCAAACACGTCCGGTTTTGGGAGAGTTCCGTCAGGCATCAGACGTCAATTTATACTTCGGATCACGTTGATAGAGAACGGCCCGTGGTGGGCACGGGCCGTCCACACCTTGTCTACAATTTACTTACCGCTGGTTGGACCGTGAAGGACTGGGCTGGTTCTGCAGCGGCTTGAACTTGGGTGCACTTAAGATCGAAAGCGGTCGGCAATTTGGAGGCCTTCCGATCGAGCCTTGGGGGCAGTTCCGAACGCTCGGAACCTTGCGGCAGTTCGGAAACGCTCCGGTCGTTCCTTGCGGGCAAACTTTCGGGCGCTCGGGCTTGTCCGGTCTCTCGGGGCGGCGGCAATTCGGGTAGGTGCCAACTGTGCCATTAGGGCAGACTTTCGGACGGTCAGATTGGTCCGGCCTCTCCGGGCGCCGGCAGTTCGGGAAAGTGCCAACTGTGCCATTAGGGCAGACTTTCGGACGGTCAGATTGGTCCGGCCTCTCCGGGCGCCGGCAGTTCGGGAACGTGCCGATCGTACCTTCGGGGCAAACTTGCGGACGCTCGGGTCGGTCTGGCATACGTTCCGGGGTTTTGCGTGGCGGCACGACGACGGGAGGCGAACCGCCACCCTGCCTTTTGGCGCAGGCACCATCCTTCAACTGGAATCCGGCCGGACATTGCGCAAGAACTGCCGGTGGCTGGCAGAACTCGGCCGGGATCGTCGCCGTTGCGGCATCGGCGTCATCAAGCGGGTTGGTGTTCTTGGGCGTGCCGCCGGCCGCCGCCAGGATTCGGGCCTTATTCTCGATCTGACAGGCGTTGCTCTGCGCCTGGGCTGCGGGAACGATGACCAACATCCACATGTTGGCATCCTGTCCCGGATTAAGTACCGCTGCTGGCTTGGAGCAATTGTAGCCGTCTGCGGGGACGCAGTCCCAGCCGGCGCCGAACAGTGCTGCGGTGCCAACCGGCGGCTTATCTCGGACAACGATATCACCGTTGTAGACGCCCGGCCCGGTGTTAGTGACGGTCAGGCGGTAGCGGCAGAGGAAATTACCGCCATCCTTGGTGCAGGCTGCAGGATCGGCGACCTTTTGTAGACGCAGATTCGTGTTGCCACCGGGCGGTGGGCAGTTGGCAGCCGGGATCATGGCTGTCGCATCGTCGATGTCGTCGAGGAGATTGGTGTTCCATAGCGAACCGCCCGGTGCCCACTTGATTTCGGCGATGTTGGGTAAGTGGCAGAGCGGATAACTCGCTGGGACCCACGCAAATGCCGTGAGCCATACGCTCGCACCTGGAGCCAGGAACGTGGTGGGACGCCAGCATCCATAGGAGGCAGCACCGGCATTCCAGCACGTCCACGACGGCGAGGCGCCGAACCCCATCACGGCCCCGGCTGGAGCACCCGGCAGATGATCGGCGATGACGATCGGTGCCCAGTAGACGTCGGGGCCCGTGTTGCGAATGCGGATGTCGTAACGGCAGGCCCAGCCACCGGCCCAGGCAAAGCATGGCCCCGTCGCATTCTTTGTCAGTTCAAGATTCGTATTGAAGGGGTACGTAGGGTCGGGGAAGTCGGCTGGTGGTTGGTCACCGGGCGGCAGATATCCGGGTGGCAGAAGACCCGGGCCCGACTCTGCAAAGTCGGGTCCGCCGCAGGGCTGCCAAATCTCGACGTCGCCAACATGGCCAGCTTTCTCGGCGTCACCGAACATCTGATCGTAGTCGACGAAATAGCTCCGCGTGGGTGGGGCATTGTCGGGTCGTCTCGCACCGATGTCGTTCCCCTGCAGGCCATGGACATCATTGGGGCTTGGCACCGGACCGCTCGGCCGCAGCCTGTCGCCGGTGGACCACAGCATACTACCGCACGTTCCCGCGCGCAGCGCGCCCTGCTCGTCGTGACGATAGCCGAGGGCAATGCCACCGCTGGCCCAGCGATGGTCGGGTTGCATGCCGACCGCATTCTCGCTGCGATCAGCAGACCAGACACTGGCTGTAGCCGGATCGTCCGGGGCCTCTTTGCGATAGCGCACTACGCTTGATTTGCCGGGCTCGGAAAACAGGGAAAAATCGTAAGAGTTACGGGGCTCACCGCGCTGCGCCAGGACCATCTGGCCATCCGCGTCGAATATCATGTCGGTGATCGGCCCCGGGCCGGCCAAGCCTGACACATCGAGTTCCCATCGGGCATCGTTGGCGAAGCTGCCGCTGGCGGTGATTCCAACCGACCAGATCTGCTGACCGCCGACGACCGCGTAGAAGAGCCGACCCTGGTACATCGCCATGCCCGCAACGCGGCGCTCGGGTTGGGTGAGCCCCCAGGTTGCAGCGTTCGTCGTGTCAAAAACCGGATCGGTAATGTCCGCGCGGCGGCCGTCGTCAACAACGGGAGCAAGCCCTTTGGACTGCCGACCCGCGAGGCCATGGTCGTAGCTATCGAGTAGAGTTCCATCCTCCTTCAACCGATAGATGAGTCCGGAGTCGAGGTCAGACGCAAAGACCTGGCCGGTCACGGCATCAAAAACGATGTCACCGATCCCAGGTCCGCTATTCGCCGGTAAATTTGCGAACAGGCTCGTGACACCGGTCACGCCATCGACGCGCCAGATTGCGCCCGGTCCTCCCCCCGCTGCGATCCCGAACATGCCCGCCATCCATTGCGCGCTCACACTTCCGGTCTTGAGACGCTTCGGTATGCCAGGCGCTGCGCCGTTGGGTGCTGCGATGTGCAGGCCGTAAGCCGAAGTCGCTCCGAGGAAAATGTTGGGGGCCTGTCGGCCTCGACCGTCGTCAAGCGCGATCGCGAAGACTTGGCCGACGTCCGCAGCCTTTACCCGCAACCTCGGCGCAGCCGTAGTATGCTGGCCTTGAGGCGGCGCGCCGAGCGCGCGAAGAGACAGGATTTGTGCCGCCGGCCCCTCCGTATCGATAAAGAAATGATCGAGCGGGTTTTCACCAGGTGCGAGTGGTTTGTTAGACGGCACAATGCCGGCGAAGCCGCTAACCACGGCGTCACCACGGTCAAGGACCTGCGATTGAGGGCTTACCGTTTGAGCGTAGGCAGGACCGGCCATAGCCGTCATCGCTGACACGGCTGCGGCGATCATCACAGAGGTTCGCCGGGGGGCGGCTCGTTTCATAACATCGGACTCCTCGAAATGGTTGATCTCACTCCTATCGGCTTGGTCGCTGCGACCGCGACAAAGGTTCAATGGACGAGCGAGACCGCGAGCGTATTCGGGTGCGGTCAAAGCAAATCCAGGCTCGATCAAAACCGCGAACCGACAATTAAAAGGCCATGAGCCGCCCAAAGCGTCGCCTCTGATGCTGCGCTGCACAAAGCCTCGTAATCCCAGAAGCCGAATTCGCCGATCCTTGCCTGGACGATGACGAAGCGCGAGCCGCGCCCAAGCATGTCAGCAATGCGAGTGTTCGCGTCGAAGTGCTGTTGAGCCGTTGGAGATCACGCCAGAAAAATTCTGTTGGGGACTTAAGGTCGCTTTTCAGTTCGGCTGCGTGCGGATAGCGCGCCTGCCCCATGCGCACGTGCCAGAGCCGGATCGATTGCACCGCGAACTCGGCCGTGTCGGCAGTGATGCCGACGTTCACCCAGCCGTCGTTGGCTGTAACGTCGTACACGCCGTAGGGCGCGACCTTGCCCAGTTCCTTGTCCTCGAAATCGTGGACCTTGACGCGTCGCGGTGTGCCCTTGGGACGATAATCCGTTCCACCGTTCTTGTAGTTGCCGACCAGTTCCTTCTTCTTGCTATCAACGGAAATGACAGGCTGACCAGCGGCTTGCGCGGCCATGACCTTCGCATTGATATGCTCGAACTGTGCGTCCCGGTCGGGATGCTTTGAACCCTCGTCCGCCTTGCGATTGCCTTGGCGCGAGAAGCCGAGCTTGACCAGCTCGGACCGGACGGTCTCGTGGCTGATCTGATGCCCGATCGCCTTGAGTTCGGCCGCAAGCTTATGCAGGCTCTTGGACACCCAGGTCAGCGGCCGCATCGGATCGCCCAGCGTCGCGGGTTCAACACGTGCGCGAAGCGCATCAACAAGGGCTGGATCGGCATCACGCAACGCTCGGCGGCCACCGCCCTTGCGGCGCACGCGTCCCTTTGGCAACGACCCGGCATCGAGGTCGTCCTCCCCGCGATTGATGGTCGAGCGTGCGAGCCCGGTTACGTCGGCGACGACGGCGAGGCCGCCGTAGCCCGCAGCACGAACCTCGGCGGCGGCAAACAACCGCCGCCCGCGTTCATCAAGGGAATGATGAAGGTCGTCCCAGCGTTGCTGGATGGCTTGTCTGTCGATCATGCCTCAGCGGTAGACGTGTTCGCTGGCGGCGTGAATCCCACGACCCCGAGTCACTCGGAGTCATTCGGTCACACCGCCCACGGACTGCGATTCAATTATTGTTTGAAGGGTCCTAACGAGCGGTTTGTGCTGGAGTTTTCAAGCTCACGCTCAAGCTCGAACTCGTCTCGTCGGCTTCCGCGTGTGATCGATACTCCGGTCCTGAGTAACCACGCAGACCCTTCGGCCTACCGACCGTCACCCGGATGGGCCGAGACCGGCGGGTCGCCGGGCTCGGTCGCGCGGCCCTACTGCCGCGCGATAGGGCGGGACGTCGGCCGCAGGACGGCGGAGGCCCCAAGTCTTTCATACAATTCGACGTCCTATCGCGACAGCCCACGATCCCGGCCGGTTGCTATCGTCAGCGTGATGGCGCGATTGTCGAAGCGAATGACGAGGTCCTTGCCTTGCATTTTCGCCAAGTCCTTGCGCCACGGGATTAGCGTAAAATCCTCGCGACCTTTGATGACTGCGAGACGCTGACTGGGCAGATTGACGTTGCGCGCGTGATAACCGTCGAAGCGTTGGCCCTCGGTCATGGAAATATGCCCCATGCGGAGCTCGGCCGATAGTTCGTCGACGGCGCGGGTAATGCCGCGTTGGTTCAAGTCTCGCATCATGTTGGGCTCCGGCGTAATCATGCCGGGCTGCTCGGCCATCGCGTAGCCCTTGGCGATCAACCAGTCCTCGCGCGCGACCAGGGCTTTCGATACGTCCGCGCCAAACCCTTTGTCGCGGATCGTGGGTTTCTTTAACCCGACAATTGCTTGGTCGAGCCACGTTGCGGCCTCGATTGCAGGCAGTTGTTGCACCGGCACGTAAGACACGATCTCGACCTGGGCGTTGCGCATCTTGACTTTGTCCCCGCCGCCGCCGGACAGCGCGACGATCATGCCGCGCTTAATATGGATATACCAAACCCTAAGAAGCGCTCTCGAAACTCAATCAATGTGAGTGCGCGTGATGACCAATCTGGATCAATACGGATCGTATTGGACGACCCATGATATCAAGGATGACCTACCCGGCGGATCTCATGGAAATCACGCCGCGCCCCGCTTCCCCTCGGAGCCGCCGGCGCTCGCTCGCACCCAAGAGGGGCGAGCGACGGCGGTGGAGAGGGCAAGCGCTTCCCCTTGGTGGGCCAAAGCGAGCGAAGCATTGCAACGCTGGGCGCCGTGGCTTTTCGAACCCGTACCCGACGAAGACATAAATTACTACCCGCCACCGGCAACACGAAACCAACGGCCCATACCAAATGTGGACGGCGCTGCACCAGTTATCGACGATGCGAGGCCAACCCATGCGCCACCGCCACGCGCTATATTTGTTAACTGCGATGACACACAAACTCAACGTGGCAGCACAGACGCACCGCGTGCTGAACTCGGCGATCCTGGAACGGGCGCTGCAACAGTACCTGGCCGAACCGAACGGCAACCAGACCGGCGATTCGCAGAACCTACAGCACAATCCAATGGTCCAGTCGATGCGCCGTCTCGAACGCGACCTCGCCATATCAACCGAACTGACGGCGACATTCGTGCGCTATTTTCTGATGATCACACCGCCGATTCCATCGAGCGAGCACGCCGCGGCGCGAGCGCTGCCTGAGCGCGGTCAGTGTTGCAAGCGCTGCATCCCGTGCTGACCTCCTGTCCGTCGTCGAGGATGACCCAGACGGGCAATCGCGCCTTGCGGCGCCGGAGCAGGAGGCGGGGACCCTTCGGGTGTCTTGGCATCGCGTCAACATCTCCTGGATAGCGGCCTCGGAGACGACGATTTTGCCTGCGATCCGCGCCGACTTCAAACGCCCTTTGCGGATCTCGGTGCGGAGCGATCGAGCCGTGACCGGTCCACGGGGGAAAAACCGCTCGGCCGCCGTGCGCAAGTCGTAATGGGGCTCGACCGTGTGCCTGGAGATCAGCTTTGAGGCAGCAGCCTCGTCGTCATCGTCGGGTGCCTGAACCATGTGCGGTCCTCGTCGAAGACAAACGACCTTTGACCAGAATCCGGCTGCGCTGCCAACGGCCGCGACCGTTGATTGCGTGGCCGGATAAAGGAGTTGGTCGTCAACGGTTTCGCGGCGAATCCATTGGTTGAAGCGATTTGCGGGAGGCCCGCCGACGGTGCCACGGCCACCAAGTGATTTGCCCACCACATCTCGAACTGGTGTCGATCCGCCAAAAACAAGCGTCGCTGACCGAATCGAACCTGCCGGGCACCTGGCACTTCTCCGCGCGCGAAGCGGCGCTGCCAGTAGCGTCGGCTAAGGTTGGTTCGCCGGGCGATTTGGGTAATACGCAGCCACGTCGTCATGGGCCCGCGCCTGTGGTCAGCTTCAGCGGATGTCGCCAAAGTCTGGTGGAAAAGGCGGGCAAACCGGCATTGGTCATTACATTAGCGACGACTGCGTCGAACATTATTGCTTCGCGCAATTGTTCAAATTTCGTTTTAACGCTCCATTCCAACTCGGCTGAAGCAACCAAGGTTTGCTCGCATTGCCACCGTGGGCGGTAGGGTGGAATGTTCGTTGGCCTAAGAGTAACACATGCTGCGATCCATTTACGCCGAGATTTTAGAAGCAGCCGCCAATAACTTTCGCGATAGGGTTGACCGACATGCCTCTCCCCTTAGTTCCGGCGCAGTCAGCGGGTATGTGATCTCCAACAAGGAGATAGCCCATGACGCAGTTGCTGCCGGACGATCTGTGGCGTGATTTTCCCAAGACGGCGCCGGC
>Ga0163144_10006165_pt1 | contig 26531 bp, 22 predicted proteins | sample OliLak19BULKMAT1_FD_123175 | JGI IMG/M metagenome (GOLD analysis project Ga0163144, IMG submission 123175) | Freshwater microbial mat bacterial communities from Lake Vanda, McMurdo Dry Valleys, Antarctica - Oligotrophic Lake LV.19.BULKMAT1 | ecosystem: Environmental > Aquatic > Freshwater >...
CTGTAACGTCCCACTTCCCAATTTTAGCACGAGACGTTTTTTTTTGGCGAATCGTGTGTCTGTCGCGACACGGCGCATGCGTGCCAAATGACAAAGGCAGGCAGCGTGTTTTTAGAGCAGGGGACGAGGCAGGAAAGGAGGAGGGAAAGAGTTTGTTAAAAAGCTGGCTCAATTGCCGGTCCCCGTTAGGTAGTCTGAATTCGAACAGACACTCAATAACCTAACTCAGCGCGCAAGCGCCGCGCTTTGCGCTTCAAAGACGATCCCCTTCCCCAGAGCATCTCTCTAGGGATAGCATGACAAAATGACTCAACCAGAACAGTTGCTTTTATCGAACGAAGTCCCTGTAATCTTGCAAGATTATCCGGGCGCGGTTGCCGCAACCTATTGGTGGGTATCGACCGGAAGCGCGGATGAGTCGCCGCCCGAAGCGGGCTTCGCTCACTTTTTGGAACACATGCTCTTCAAGGATGCGGCCGCCAAGGACACCGGCAAAGCATCTACCGGGCAAACCGCGCTCGCCATCGAATCGCTTGGCGGGGATATCAACGCTTATACGTCGTTTGATCAGACGGTTTACCACGTGACGTGCGCGGAACAGCATTGGGAGCGCGTGCTCGACCAGTTCGGCCCGATGGCGAAGTCGCAGCGATTTTTGAAGTCGGACTTCGAACGGGAGCGAGAAGTGATTTTGGAAGAGCTCCGGAAGAACAACGATTCGCCCGGTCGCATGCTTTTTCAGGAACTCTTCGAGTTGAACTTCGGCCGCCATCCTTACGGTCGACCGGTGATCGGCTTCGAGAAGATTCTGAAATCCGCTAAACTCCCGGCGCTCGAGAAGTTTTATCGCAGCAACTACGCCGCTTCGAAGATGGGTGTCATTCTCGTTGGACCGCTTGGGCCCGAATGCAGTCCGCGCCGACGCGCGATTCTCTCGCGCGCGGAAAAGTATTTCGGCAAACGCGCCATTCCCTTTACGGGCAAGCCGCACGCCGCGCCTCAAAAACCTTCAACTTATAAAGAAGCGTCGAAAAACATCGAGACCCGCGTGGTTTCCTTCGATGTCAAATCTCCGACCGTCGCACTGGCCTTTCGCGCTCCCGCGCTCAGTCACCCCGATACTCCGGCCCTGGACATTCTGGCCGGCGTGCTCGGGCAGGGCGAAATGTCCCGGCTGCATCAGCGGCTCTTTTACAAGGAGTCACTCGTCATCGACGCTTCGGGCGGGTTGTTCCCGCAAAAAGAAGCCGGGATGCTTTATTTCCAAATCGAGGCCGAAGACCTGACGAAGGCCGAAAAAGCGTACGGCATTCTCCTCGAGGAGCTGGCCCGGATGCGCGACGTAGGACCGACTCCCGCGGAGCTCACGCGCATTCTCGTGAACTCGGAGAGTGAAAAGCTTTACTCGACGCAGACCGCGGACGGCGTGGCAGGCCGCCTGGGATTTCTGAAATTCGTGGTCGGGGATCTCACCTACGATCGGGAATATCTGGATCGCATGCGTGAGGCGGATGCTTCGGCCATTCGCGAAGCGGCGACCAAATACTTTTCACCGACTCGCATGAGCCTCGTGGTTCTGGTGCCCGAAAAAACCCCGAAGCCGGATCTCAAGGGATGGGCGACGAAAGCCATGGAAGTCCTCCAAGTTCCGAAAGCTCCCGCGCGACCGTCGACGGCGAAGCGTGACTCCGATCAGCCTGAAATCATGCGCCTGCCGTCCGGGGCTCGCCTTGTATATCGCTACCGTCCGCAGTCCAACGTCGCGAGCATTCACGCCGGTGTTTTGGGCGGACTGCGACTCGAACTCTCGGATCCCGTCACGACGAAGGACCGGGACTGGGGCGCCGGCCACCTCATGGCGATGACTTGGAACAAGGGCGCGCGAACGCTGGACGGGAAAACGCTCGATTCCCAGGCGATTTCCGGAATCATCGAAGGGTCCGCGGCCAGTTTGGAAGGATTTTCTGGGCGCAACACGGCCGGCCTGCAGCTCACCTGCCTCGCTCGCGACTGGAGAAGGCTCGCAGACCTGTTCGGAGCCTCGCTCTTCTCGCCGACGTTCGATGATGCCGAAGTCGCGCATGCGCGCCGAATCTCCGAAGACGCGATCCGGAGCATCGAGGATCATACCTCTCAGCTTTGCTCGAAACTCTTTTTGGAGACCCTCTTCGAACAGCACCCGTACGGTCGTCTCACGACGGGATCTTTGGAAAGCGTCGCTTCGATCGACGGTGCCCGCCTCAGCGAATTTCACCGGCGTTGGCTGCGTCCGGACCGCCTCGTGATCTCGGTGTCGGGCAACGTGAAACGTTCAGAGCTCGATGCATGGAGCCGTGAGTTCGACGCTCAGGTCATCGGCCTGAAGAACGGCGGCGTCCCTGGGCCGGGGCCCGCACCGGAATCGCCGCTGACCTCGCCCCGTTGGGTGGAACGCAGCCTGGGACGCGAGCAAAGTCATATTCTCGTCGGAGGCTTGGGCCTGGCCATGAACTCCAAGGAACGTTGGGCGCTTCTAGTGCTCAATAATCTCTTGTCCGGGCAGAGCGGCCTGCTCTTCATCGAGCTGCGAGAGAAAAAAAGTCTTGCTTACAGCGTCTCGCCGCTTTCATTCGAAGGCATCGAACCGGGCTACGTCGGCACCTATATCGCCTGCGCCCCTTCCAAGAAAGACGAGGCCTTGGCGGGAATCCGCGCGGTTCATGAAGCCGTGGCCGCCAAAGGCGTCAGCGAAAAGGCGCTCGCGCGTGCGCGCGAGTTCCATCTGGGTCGCCGTGCGATGGATCTGCAAAGCGACTCCACGATCGCCGCCCATCACGGTCTGGAAGAGGTTTACGGAATGGAGCATCTCAGTGAAAAAGAGATCGTTTCAAAAGTGCGATCGGTGACCGTCGCGCAAGTTAAAGACGTCTGTCGCCGGTTTCTCGTAGACGCTCCGGCCGTCACGAGCGTAGTCGGTTGATGGGTTACTCGGAACTTTCGACTTCCGCGTCGCCTTCGCCGGCTTCATCGAAGCTGCAAACGTAGGCGATATCGCTGATCCGGATCGCGCGGTGAAATTCCTCTTCGGGATGCGACTCCACCGCTTCGTTCCAAGCCGCGTAAAGCTCGCGTCGCAAAGGCGCGACGGACTTTGCTTTCAGCTTCGCGGAGGTGGCAAGCGTTCGGATGGAGGACTCGATCGTCGCGCGCTTATGAGCAGCTGCATGTTTCCGGGCGATGGATAAAAGTCCGTCCGCACGTCCGCTCGTGCGCGCCTTTTCAAATTCGTCAAAAAACTCAATCTGGGCCCCGAGTCGAATCGCGAGTCGCGCACGATATCCGTCCAGTCCCGCCGGCACGTCAGTCGAGGTTTTTAAACGTTCCAGCGCGGTCCTTGCAGTTTTCGAATCCGGATCGGGTGGAATCTGTTCAGGACTGATGGAGTGCAGCGCCGCCAAAGCCGTTTCTGACACGGGTCCCGTCAACGCGCATGGCTGCCCAAACAAACTAACCTGAATTTCTTTTTTCGCGCTGGGTGAGGGCATGGGAACGGCCTCCGCAAACGCGGGTGCGTTGATGAACGCGGAGAGCAAACTCATGAACATAAGTGAGAACGCAGCCGGCATATGGTGTGCACAGTCTAGTGGCAAAGTTCTCATCTGGGGAAGCGTCGTGTGTCAGGGATGACGCGGTTCCGGAAAGACGTGGCATTTGACAGAACCGGCAGGCGCACTAACATGAAAGGAGTAAGAGTAGGTTCGAGGGCCCGTATTCTTGTCTCATTTGCTCTAATATTCGGGCGCACTGCGGCCGAAAGGGCAAAGGGAGGGGAAATCGCGAGATGACCGTTAAAACAGCGCAGCTGGAAGTCATTGTTCAGCCGCAAGCCTATTTCCATGAACTCGTATCGTCGGTGCTCGGCAATCAGCGGCTCAAGCCGCAGCCGGAAACCGAGGTTTACCTGGTTCACCTCTTGGAACAATTCATGTCCACCGACCGGCTCTATCCGCGCGGAGCAGACGGGACTTTCAAGGAAGAGCCACTGGCGCTCATGGTAAAAGAAGCCATGGAGCAACCGGAGCCTTCGCAGCAACGGGTGATGTTTCGGCAGGTCGGAGACGTTTCGCTGTATGTCGCCGGATTTTTTCCGGACAGCTTGAATCGCAAGCTCGTCGACATTGACTATTACATCGGCATGGGCGGGACCGCCTATCACCAAGTTGCCATGCGCGCCGAAGAGAACGTCATGCGTTCGCTCTATTCGGAACTGGCCGAGAAGTTCGCGGCTTTCGTCGAAGTACTTTCGGAAATTAGTGAGAAAACGGGGTCTCCGCGTTCCGAAACGGATCTGCTCCGGCTTTATGAAGTTTGGCTTCGGACCCGCAGCGATCGCGCGGCCAAGGCCCTCGCGTCAGCCGGTATTCTGCCCAACGCGAACGTCAAACGCGACATTCAGTAGGGACGGCGCACCGTAGAAGATCACTCGATCACGACGGACGTCATGCGGTCGTCCTTCTGAATTTTTTTCACGACGTCCATGCCTTCAACGACCTGCCCGAAGACCGTATAAGATCGATCGAGTTGGGGTTGTTGCGAAAGCGTGATGTAGAACTGGGAATCCGCCGAATCCGGATCCGCCGCGCGCGCCATCGCGACCGCGCCCTCGACATGGCGACGAGTATTGAACTCCGCCTTAAGCTTTTGCCCGCTACCGCCCGTGCCGTTTCCGAGCGGATCGCCCGCTTGCACGACAAAACCGGGCACGACTCGATGGAAAGTCAGCCCGTTATAGAACCCTTGGTTGATCAGCTCGATCATGCGTTGAACGGTGTTGGGTGCATCCGTCGGATAGAATTTGAATCGAATGACGCCCTGATTGGTCGTGACGACCACCGTCGCGCGCGACAGTCCGTTTGCGTCAGTCCCGAGATCGGGCGCTGAGTTGGATGCTTTCACAGAGGGGTTGGGTTGCGGCATGGCCGATGCTTCCGCGATCGGCGACGCCATAGGAACGGTTTCAGCCATGGATTGACTGTTTTTCTGGGTTTGAAACCAGACCGCACCCACGATGATTCCGAGAACAATAACAGCACCCACGGTGATGGGGAGAATGCGTCGACGCATCAGTTGACAGCCTCCTGATTGGACCCGACTATTAACCGTAACATTGCATGACTCAAGAGGTTTCTAATTTAACAACGACGCCACTGCCCGGTACGGCGTCAACGATGAGCATTACCGACCACCTGGACGAGCTTCGAAAACGCCTCACCCGGGCCGTTTTCGTTTTTCTGGTCGGGTTCGTCGCTTGTTACTCGTTTTCTGAACCGATGATGGCGGTTTTGCGCAAGCCCCTCTTCGCAGTCATGGCTCCTGCCCAGCAGAAGCTCTACTTCACGAGTCTCTTCGAAAATTTTCTGACCCATCTCAAAATTTCGGGGGTTGCCGCGATCTTCTTCTTCTCGCCGTACTTCTTTTGGGAAATCTGGGGCTTCATCGCTCCCGGTCTCTACCCGAAAGAGCGCAAGCTCATGCTGCCGTTCATCTCGTCGGCGGTTCTCTTCTTTTTAGGCGGGGCCGCATTCGCTTACTACGTCTTGTTTCCCGTCGGTTTTAAGTACTTTCTCACTTACGGGGCCGCGACCGACGTCCCAATGCTGACGATCGACAGTTATTACGGGACGGTCCTCAAGCTTCTCCTGCTCTTCGGGCTCGCCTTTGAACTTCCCGTGCTTCTTGTGCTCCTTGGATTCCTCCGGGTGATCGACGCTCCGTTTTTAAGGACCAATCGCAAATCCGCCATCATCGGAATCACCCTGATGGCCGCACTCTTCGCACCGCCCGATGCCGTATCCATGTTGATTCTCATGGCTCCGCTCATCATCATGTTTGAAGGATCCATTCTCGTCATCGCATGGATGGGAAAACGCCGCGCGGAACCGGTTCCGGAACCGGGCTCTCCCGAAACCAATCCTCTCGAAGGAAAGTCCAAACCCTAATCCGTCCCATTGCCCACAAGTCAGGGCAAGTTTCCGCTTGCCGATCGTGACGCTCTGCGCTAATTACGATAAGAATATTGGACACACTGAACCGAGAGGCCATGACGGGATTGGCACAGCCGTTGTTGCCCCCTGCTGGAAGCACCCAGACTTTTCGCGAGTATTTGCGCTCCGTATTGGTCGAGCGGTGCGATCGCAATCCGCAGTATTCGCTTCGCGCGTTCGCGCGGAGTTTGATGATTGACCCGTCGACTCTGGCGAAGCTTCTGGGAGGGTCGCGCCCGCTAGGCCGCCGCCTCATTCACAAGCTGTCCATGCGTTTGGGATTGAACCCAGCCGAGGTCCAGACTTTCGTCGAGCACTACGAATTCAGCCGCTCGACGTCGCGCCGGACATCCGCCGCCTCGGTTCAACCGAAAGCGCCGCCAAATCTGTACGAAAACTTGCCGCTCGATTCATTCAAAGTCATCTCGGATTGGTACCACTACGGAATCCTAGAGCTGATGCAGGTCGAAAACTTCAAGCAGGATCTTGCCTGGATTTCGAAATGCATGGGTATAAGCATTCATCAGGCAAAATCCGCGATCGAGCGATTGCATCGAGTGGGGATTCTGGAGACCTCTCCGGAAGGCCGCTGGGTAGAGCCTCTGGCACCGAAGACGACGACGACCGGCAATGCCTTCACGCACGCAGCTTTCCGCAATTTGCAGAAGAGCATTTTGGAAAAGGCCCTGATCGCGCTCGAAGAAGTGCCCTTTGAGGAGCGAGACCAGACTTCCATGACCATTGCGATCGATTCGAGCCGGCTTCCCGAGGCCCGCGAAAAGATCAAGGCGTTCCGGCGCGAGCTCGATGACTTTTTGAGCGGCGGCAAGCGTGACCGCGTCTATCATCTCGGGATTTCGCTCTATCCGATCAGCAACAATCGTTCGTTGGCACAGGAGAACTGAAAATGGCTTTTCAGAAAAATAACCTATGGATCATCATTTCCGTCATCTTTGGAGTTCATTCCACAGATGCCACGGAAGCATTCGCCATGGGGCGCGAGGGCCACGGTGGCGTGGCAATCGTATGTCGTTCTGAAAGCAAGGTCACGAGCGTGAACCTGCTCGATCTAGTCGAAGGACGTGACTTCTACCGTTACGCACCGGGGCCGACGGGTCTGTCGTTCAAGCAAGCGATTCAACGAGCGTTGGGTCGGATTTCCGACTTACCGGTGCTCACGGAACGTTTGCGGGCCGAACTCGACTGGATCACTCGATATTCGGCGCCGTTCCCCAACTTCGATCAGATGGAGCTGACCCATGACTTCACGCCGAAGGTGACCCCCAAAGAGGGATGTAAGTTTGAGCTGCTTGCGCGGTACGAACCTGATTCCTCGGTCTCGTTCAATGAAAAGCTTACCAAGTCGAAAGCTTTCACGCCTTACGAGCGGGCGACGCTTCTAGTGCATGAAGCGATTTATCGAATGGATCGGGTGGTTCGTTCCGCCGCTCACTCCGATGAGGCGCGGCGCCTGACGGCGCTTCTGGTATCAAGCGAGTCCGAAGACCGTGTGAACCACGAGTTCACCCTGGCTTTCGGATCCGCCGCCGTCGATCCCCGAGAGTTTGGATTTCATTTTAATTACGAGATCTATCCTGAAAGATTTCCAAGCGGCTGGAACCGGCTGCCCTGGGACATGTTCAGAACGGCGGTTCGCTCGAATAGTAACCTTCCGATTGACGTTCGATTTGAGGCCAGATCCGAGGTTCCGGTCGACTGTATTATTTCTTTCAATTACGGCTTTGTTTCCATGCCGTTCAGTATCGATGCTTCGGGACTTCGAGTTGTTCTCGGTCGTCTTCCTGAAATCCATAGTCACGTTTTCGAGCCTAAGGCGCAGTGCACCGGTCCAGCCCATATTCGCTCCGTCCTAGTCCAGCAGGGGGGGGGGTCCTCATTGGGTCGAAGATGTACTTGGATGTTTCGGGTGGAAACCAAGAAACCATCGTCGTGCCGAAGTTCGTTTACCTCTGGTAAAGCGTTGTGCTATCTCCAGATCGCTCGCGGGCTCCCATTAGGTAGGCGCGGACAAAACCTTGCTCGGACTCGATCCGGGCTTTCGACCGCTGACTCTGTGCGAAGCGGTTCGATAACCACAAGGAGACATCATGGCACAAACATCCACGGGGCTTTTGCCCGGTTACGAAACTACTTTCATCACTCGCGGTGAACTCACCGATGACGGCTTGAAGGCTTTGCAGGAAAAGCTGATCGGCGTCATCGCGTCTTTCAATGGCGAACTTGTCCTTCAGGAAGATTGGGGCAAGCGCAAGCTCGCATATCCGATAACCAAGGAAACCCGCGGTCAGTACACCTACCTCGCTTACACCGGCAAACCGGGCGTCGTGCACGAGCTCGAGCGCAACATGCGCATGCACGATCACGTGCTGCGCTTTTTGTCCGTCAATCTCGCCGTCGAATTTGAACCGGAAGCTTTTAAAAAGCGTCGGACGGAAATCCAAGCGGCCGCCAAGCGCCGTGAAGAAGAGCGTGAGGCCCGCCGCGAAGAGCGCATGGCCGAGCGTCGGATGATGATGGACGAGCGTCGCGATTATCGTGACCATAGCGACCGCGATCATGGCGGCGGCGGTCACGGCGGCGGACCACGCGGCCACGAAGGCGGCGGCGGACCTACCGCACCTGCTGGATCTGAAGAATAAACGCCGAACTCGAGGGGAATACTCATGGCGATCACGAACATTAAAAGAGACTCGAACGAAAAATCCGAAAAGCCATCCGGCGGCGACCGCGACTATAAAGGCGGCGGCGCAGGTGGCGATCGGGACGAAGGCAAGCGCGGTGGCGGAAGCTTCGGACGCAAGAAGGTCTGCCGCTTTTGCGCGGACCAGGACTTCGCGATGGATTATAAAGACATTCGGATGATGCAATCATTCATCAGCGAACACGGCAAAATCGTGCCTCGCCGAATTTCTGGCAACTGCGCCGAACATCAGCGCAAGCTGACGACGTCAGTGAAGCGGGCTAGAAATCTCGCGCTGGTCGGCTATGTCACAATGGGCACTTGATCTCTCGAGCCAACCCAAGCTGACGAGTCCGCGGGCGCCTGTTTGGATGCAGGTGATTCCATTCTTTTTGAGCGCCTTGCTCTTCATGAGTGGTTTTTTTTCCATCTTCGCGCCGCTGCCTCTGATGATCTTGGCTTTGCAGGGGCGCAAAAGCAGTGCGGTCGCGGCGGGCGTCACAAACGCCGTGATCGTGTTTTTTTTGGCTGGGCCCACGAGCTTCGCGCTTTATGCCTCCTTCGTGCTGGTCCTGGCGGGGGTTTTATCGGAGGCCCTTAGACGCGGAGTGCGCGTTGAACGAGCGGCCTTGGCTACGCTCACGGCAATCCTGGTCACCTGTGCGGTTTGGTTGACCTTCCAGTCCCAGATCAACGGAATTTCTCCGGCCGCGGAATTGAAAATCCAAATTGATGGAGTGGTGACGGCAGTCGAACAGTCGTTGTCCGAAAGGGCGCGGCAGGCGCTGATCGAATCGGCCGGACCGCCCGGAACGACATTCACGGCGGAAGAATGGAAGAAATCATTCATCGCCGAGTTGCCATCCGCGCTATTCATTTTCACACTCCTCATGGTCTGGTCCAATCTATGGCTCGTTCTACGAATCAATCCGGGAGGCGTTCGTGGCCTGCTCCGGATCGAACTCGATTACTTTCGCCGCTGGAGATCTCCAGAATGGCTGGTCTGGCCGACCATTTTGTCGGGAGCCGCGATTGTCAGCAGTTTTTGGCTCAAGCTGCCGTCGGGAGTCCCCGAAGCCGCGCTGAACATTTTCAAAGTCATCATGGCGGTTTACGTCATGCAGGGGCTGAGTATTCTCAGCTTTGGTCTGGCCGCCTGGAAAGTCACCCCATTCTTCAGAGCATTGGCTTTCATTGCGGCCGTTTTCGCGATGATTCCGCTCGTTTTAAGTATTGGCTTCTTCGACCTGTGGTTTGACTTTAGAGCTAAGATCAGGCAATCGTAACCCTTTCCCATAGCCAACTGAGGAGTTTCAGATGTTAGTCATCCTTCGCGAAAACGTAGAAAATCTCGGCCGCATCGGCGACGCCGTGAAAGTTTCGGACGGCTACGCTCGCAACTATCTGCTTCCAAGAAATCTCGTCGTGGTCGCTGACGAAGCAAATGCCGCGCTCATCGAGCATCACAAGAAGGCGTTGGAAAAAAAGCGCATCGCTCAGCGCGCGGACTCTCAGCTCCTCGCGGCAAAAATCGAACAGCATCAGATCACGTTGACCCGCAAGGTCGGCGAAAAGGACAAGCTTTTTGGTTCCGTGAACTCATCCGATATTTCGACCGCGCTCAAAGCGGCCGGCTTTCCGATCGACAAGCGAATGGTCGAAATTCCACAGCCGATCAAAAGCCTCGGCGTCCACTCAGTCGTCGTCAAGATCGAGCCCGAAGTCTCCGCCCAGCTTAAAGTCTGGGTTGCCAAAGAAGAGTAGTCCAAGGCAAGACCTGTCCGACTAGGACCGGTCTGTAGTGATCGCAGGGGGAGCGAGTGGGGCAAAACGGTGCGGGAAGTAATGACAAGCCGACTGGCGGGCGTCTACCTCCGCAAAATATCGAAGCCGAACGTTCCGTTCTCGGCGCCATTCTTGTTCAAAACGACGCCATTTATCGAGTGATGGAAGTCGGTCTGGAAGCACGCGATTTTTATCGCGACGCCCATTCCAAAATCTTCGACGTCCTGACCGCACTCTCCGAGCGCCGCGAGCCGGTCGATCTGATCACGCTGACATCCGCGCTTAAGGATCGAAGCTGGTTCGAGCAGATCGGCGGAACTCCAACGCTGACCGGACTCTTCGAAGACAGTTTCGCAGTCAGCAACGTCGCGCACTACGCAATGATCGTTCGGGACAAGGCGCTGTTGCGACGGATGATCGAAACCACCGCAGAGATCGCGGGCGAGGCATTCGACGGCGTCGAAGACGTCGAGAGTTACATCGACGAAGCCGAGCGAAAGATTTTCTCGATTACCGACAGCAAGCTCACGAAGTCATTTTCGAGCATGCAGGAAATTCTCGTGCAGAACATGCACACAATCGAGGAGCTCGCCGCGCGCAAGAGCGAAGTGACGGGGCTCGCGACGGGTTTCCATGAATTCGACAGGCTGACTTCCGGCCTCAAGCCCGGCCAGCTCATCATCATCGCCGGCCGTCCCGCGATGGGAAAAAGCTCGCTGGTATTTTCGGCGGCGCAAAACGCCGGCGTCGGGCAGAAGGGCGTCGTCGCTCTGTTCTCGCTCGAGATGTCCAAAGATGAAATCGGCTTCCGGTTTTTATCGGGACTCTCTCGCATCGATTCGAAGCGACTCAAAATCGGTCGCCTCGCGGATCGCGATTGGCCGAAGCTCGCCCAGGCGGCAGATCAGCTGTCCAAAGCCAAGGTTTTCATCGACGACTCCGGCGATCTTTCCGTCATGGACATGCGCGCTCGTTGCCGTCGTCTGCTTTCGGTCGAGGGTCGCCTCGATCTCGTCATGGTCGATTACCTCCAGCTCATGCGTGCGAGTAAACACGCGTCGAAGGGCGACTCCAGCCGCGAACGTGAAATCTCGGAGATTAGTCGAAATCTCAAAGCGCTCGCGAAGGAACTGAAGGTTCCGATCATCGCCCTATCGCAGCTCAACCGAGGGGTGGAAAGTCGGCAGGACAAACGTCCGATGCTTTCTGATCTGCGGGAATCCGGCGCGATCGAACAGGATGCGGACATGGTCTGCTTCGTTTATCGCGACGAGGTGTACAACAAAGACACCGAGGACCGCGGGATCGCGGAACTCATCGTCGCCAAGCACCGCGCGGGCGAAACGGCGACCATTCGCCTGGCGTGGCTCGCCGAATACACCCTCTTCGCGAACCTCGCGTCCGACCAGCCGGGAACTCCAGTTTCCCCTCCTCGCCCTGATCGCGGCGATATCCGTCTATAGCATTGGCTCCGAGGCTGTTTTTATCAGTAAGCCATGGACATATCAGGGTAAAATACATTAGCAGTGACTGCTTTTTGATTTGACACGTAGAGTTAAAAAGGAGAAAAGTCGGGACCTTAAAAATCCATCCAAGAGGTGTTCTCGGTGGGGCTCGATTTTCTACGCAGCAGGATTCGACGAGGGAAGGGCATCGGCCTTTTCGCGTGCGCCGCGATCCTCGGTGGCTGCTCACCGGGAATGTTCTTCGGATCCGGCACGGACGATGGAGTTTCGAATCTTCCGTACTATCGCCAAATCAATCAAGCGTGCACCGGCCTGAGCCTCGGACAAGACACGATTGACGTTCCGCTGTTTCGCAAGATCGTCCATTGCATGAACGCCTACGGGGCGATCGATCCGGTCGAGCGGATGATCACCCGAATGTCCGATACCGAACTTTTTCCGCTCGTCGACTCCGGTAACGTTTACCTCCTCAAGAACCGCACCCGGATTTACGAGTTTCGGCAGACGTTCGACATGTTGAAGCAAAAGAAGATTCTGGACGAGACGTTCCGCGATGTCAGCCGAATCACTGAAAACAGCGCTTTCGTGGTCGCGTCGATGGCGTTGATGCGGAACAGCTACAATAGCCCGAACCGGCAACCCATCTTGCGGGCGCTCGAAATTCTTTCCACTCGGATCAATCCGTCCGACACGGCCGATCTCCTCGACGTCCTGCTCACCTTGGGAAGTGCGAAGTCTTACAAGTCCCTGATGGGCAAGTTCGGCACGGAGAGCATTTATCATCGGACGCTGAGCGAACTGACCCGGCGGGTGCATTCGTTCGTATCCGACAATCGTGATCCCCAGCGCTTTGACCTGGGCAAAGAATTAATTCTTGCCGTGATCGACGGGGACGGGAACCTCTTCCGCGCCTTGGACGAAGTGATGGGCGTGGACGAGGCCTCGTTCGTGACCACGGTGCCTCGTGCTTCGTCGATGATGAAGGTCACGATGAAGTCCGAAATTGGCGGCGACGGCAGCGTGAAGAGCGCGCCGCTCCTGGACGATGTGACGTCGCTTTTCCATTATCTCAATCGACCGCTCTTCTGTCTGAAGGGTTCAAAATACATTCCTAACGCCGCTATGTGGGTGATTCGCGAGTTGTCCGCGCAGAACACGGCGGATGCCCCGGAATACGTCAAACGCCAGCAACTCTTGACCGCGGTCGCGATGAACCCCTTTTGCGAATACCCGCCGCAGCTGGGCGAATACTACCCTTCGATGATCCGGCTCGCGGATACTTCCGGGTTCGAGCCGAGCGTGGACTTCATCAAAGCGTTCTTTCGAAACGATCTGGCGAATCTGATCGTTCGCATGCTTGCGGATACGGGAAGCGTCTATCCGGGCGGCCCGCCGGAAAACACCGTCCGCATGAAGACTTTGCTACCGGTCGTGGCCGAGCTGACGGACCGCGAAATCTGGGACGACCTGCTTCTGGTCGCTTCGCTTCCGCGTGTGGACAGCCGCGATCGCTTGGTGCGCGAACTCAAGTTCATCATGCAAGCACGTGCCGAACTGGACGGCCGGAGCATTTACGACGTGCTGACGTCGGCCGTGACGGACGCGAGCTTTGCGGACTTCTTCAGATTCGCTCGAAGTTTTTCGACTTTCGTCGAATCCGGCCAGCCGGATGTGCTGGAGCCTTCGGTGACCGGGCTTCGGCGCGCGTTCTACGTCAACGATGCCCATCCGCTTCTGAACTATCTCAAAGACGTCACGGGCGACGGCCGAAAGAACGAAGCGTTGTTCGACACGCTGTTCACGATGACGACCCTGCCGGAGTTTGAAGAAACCATCTCGCTCATCTCCACGATGGCCAAAGACGGTCGGCTCAAGGACCTGGTTTCGACGACTCTCGTGATTTTCTCCGGCTTTGGCAATCAGTCGGTCACGCCGATCCGGGCGACCGAGGAGCCGGCTTACGTTCCGACGTCCTGGCGCCGGCACAATCTCGACATGCAAGCCCTTCGCATCAGCCCGATCGTGGAGTTACCCTGGGATCACCGCGATCCCTGCCGTAAACTCGATACTCGCATTCCGATGGACGAGTATAACGGCCCCGGATTCGAAGAGCAGCTGACGAACTATGTCGATTGCATCAATCGCAACAACAGTCACTCCGACGTCGCCACGGCCGTGAATTTTTTGCGCAACGAACGCACATCGGACGGACGAACCTTCTTCAATCTGCAGATCGACATCATGAATCAGCTCACGCTGGCCAAGGAAGAAATCGGCGATCTTGCTGACCGCTGGATCCGCGCGGTCGATGATGTGCGGTTCTATCGCTTGATGGACGCGCTGCCGTTCGTCGTGACCCACAAGTTTCCGTCGCTCGACGGCGTCGAGGGGCCAGTGCTTCGGCCGCTTTTGGATCTCCTGCGTCCCTTCGGGCAGATGTCAATTCTCACGGCTTATCGTAGACTCAGCGACTTCGGGGCGACCGTCCTCACGCGCGAGGAAGTTCCAGAACTCCTGACCTATTCCGAAAAAATCTGGGACCGAAAGCCCGAGCCGCAGCCGCATCCCATGCAGGGTGGATTTGATTTCGATCGGCTGGCGCGCGAAGTTCGAAACCGCGAATGCCGGACTCGTCCCGATGACGTCGCGCTCGCGGTCAACCGAATCATCGACGATTACAACGAATCGATCACCACCTGGGATCTACCGGAAGGCGAAACGCGCCGCTCCTGGACCAAAGACGAGTTCAAGGCGAATCTGGAGCCGCTGTTCCAGAAGTTCGGCGATCCGGAGCAAAATCGCCCTGAGAAACATGTCATCGAGGGCATGCTCAATACGGTTCGGCTCTTCACGCTCGAACCGGGCGAGCCAAGTACGCCGGATCGACGTTATACGCCGGAAGCGCTCGCCGGATTCCTGCACAAGCGCTCGAACGATTACCGCACGATCCTCTATTTCTATCCGGGCGAAACCAAGCCGCGCGTTCGTCTCGTCAACAGCCTCGACCGGTTGGAACTCGTCGTGATCGATGCGGACCTCGAATTCCTGGTGCCTAACAATTTTGGCCTCAAATTCTTGGCCATTCTTGGCGAGGCTTATGGAGACGATCCGTTTGATACCTGGCCGCGTGAAATTCAGAAAAAATATCCACGTAGCGGCCGAAAAAAACCGAACACGATGTTCCAGGCATACAAGAAAATGCGGGAGCAGCACGAGCTCTTCAAGAAGCTGATCGGATATCCCGAGTACAACGACTGTCTTTGGAGCGCGAGTCCGCCCTACGATCCCGCCAATCCGCATGATCGCCGTTACACCACTTCGATCGCGATCCCTGCGGTATCGGGAGTCAACGGCAACCTCATTCCGCTCAGCGTGAGAGCGGCTATTTTCAATATCGGCCAGACGCTGCCCATCATCCGGGAAAATCTTCCCGGTCCACATGGCGACCCCGGATCTGCCGGCGGGTTGCGCGTGATTCGCGATCTCCTCTGGGAACTGCACAGCTCGAGCCCGGATCGAAATCAGAAAGACACCGCAGGCTGGCGAAATAATCTCACCGTCGCGGTGAAGTTGTCGAGAATGGGTTTCTTCCGTCAGATTTCGCGCACGATCCGCCATCTCGACGCCGACGATCCGACGATGCTCCAGTTTTTCCGCTCCTTCATTCAAGGTGCCGAAACCGACGGGATCTCATCGATCTTCCATTCGCTCTTCGTCAAGAATCGCGATCATCAGCTGGCTTGGCGGATCATGGACGGCGTTTCGGACGTCGGCGAGGATCCGAAAAAAGCGGCTTACATGAGGCAGTTCGTGCTCAGTCTGGTCGCGGTCAGCGGATACCAGCCGCTCGGTTTACCGAAGGAGCGCGGACTGATACCGCCGTTCCTGAATACGGTGGACGCGGTTTTGAAAGTTCACTACGCGAGCCTCGCCCGCAATGCGAGCCTGGTTCAGGATCTTCTGTCCGCCCCTCGCGCCGCTTGGCTGGCGCGTGCGCTTTGGGAAGACGACGACCAGGATTCCAAGCGACAGTTTGCGGTCCTCGCACGCGATGCCGTGGATGATCCCTCGCGGGGAGTTGACCTCGTCAGCATCTTGACGGCCATGGAAGCAGATCCGGTGTCCCATGCTTCGTGGAAAGTATTTAAAAAGCGCTTGGACGGGATGCAAGAATCCGCGGCTTATAAAAATCTCAACCTCTCGGCCATTCTTCGGGACATTCTCCACTTCTTCGAAGAGCGGCCAGCGGTACAGCAACCGGAAACCGCGCTTCGAGTCAGGGAGTTCATGGCGAAGCTCCTGACGTCCAAGGGAAACGGCCGGGCTCCCGGCGATGCCGAAGAAATGATTCTTTTAATGTCCCGTAAGCCCGACGACTTTTATCAGGTGCTTGAAACCTACAGTCATTACACGGAAAACGGTGAGCTGAAGGAATTCATAAAACTGGCCCGTCGCAGTCTTTCCGAGCCCCCTCACTAAGATTCTTGGTGTAAACTGGCCGGGCTATGGTCAATCCAACAATCGATGTCCAATCCCTCACCGAAGAAATTAAACTGCGAAGCGCTTTCGTCGATCAGATTCTCGGCGAAGCTTCCAAAGTCGTCGTTGGCCAGAAGATCTTGCTCGATCGCCTGATCTTGGCGCTGCTCTGCGACGGCCACGTCCTGCTTGAAGGCTTGCCGGGCTTAGCTAAGACGCTGACCATCAAGACGCTCGCTGACGTGATCCACGCGCAGTTTCAGCGTATCCAGTTTACACCAGATCTACTGCCCGCCGATCTCATCGGAACGATGATTTTCAATCAGAAGACAGGAGATTTCACTCCCAAGAAGGGCCCGATCTTTTCGAATCTCGTCCTGGCGGATGAAATCAATCGGGCACCGGCTAAAGTGCAGAGCGCGCTCCTCGAGGCAATGGGCGAGCACCAGGTCACGATCGGCGACACGACTTACCCGCTCGAAGACCCGTTCATCGTGCTTGCGACTCAGAATCCCATCGAGCAGGAGGGTACTTATCCGTTGCCTGAGGCGCAGCTCGACCGGTTTCTTTTCAAAGTGAAGGTGGGATACCCGACGATTGCCGAGGAAAAAAGCATTCTGAACCGCATGTCGGGAGTCGTGCTTCCCAAAGCACAAAAAGTCTGTCATCCGAAGACCATCATCGAAGCGCGTGAGGTCTGCTCGCGCATTTACATGGACGAAAAGTTGAAGGACTACATCCTCGCGCTCGTCTTCACGACACGCTTTCCCGAAAAAATGGGCTTGCCGGAACTCAAGAATCGAATCCACGTCGGAGCGAGCCCGCGCGCAACTCTCGCGCTGGCCAAGGCCAGTCGCGCGCATGCGTTCATCCGGCACCGCGGATTCGTCACGCCGGAAGACGTGAAGGCCGTGGCTTACGACGTGCTTCGTCACCGCATCATCGTGACTTTCGAGGCCGAAGCCGACGGCATCGACAGCGAACAGATCGTCAAACGAATTCTCGAGCACGTCGAAGTTCCGTAAATCATCATGGCTACGACCGAATCGTCCCAACGCCTGTCAGAAGAACTGCTCCGGCGCGTACGGCAGATCGAAATCACCACACGCCGCACGGTCAATGACGTCATGTCGGGGCAATACAAGAGTCACTTCAAGGGGCATGGCGTGCAGTTTTCCGAGCATCGTCTGTATGTTCCCGGCGATGACGTCCGACACATCGACTGGAAGGTCAGCGCGCGTTCCCGCGAGCCCCTGATCAAAAAGTATGAAGAAGAGCGCGAACTCACGGTGCTGCTCGTCGTCGATATGTCCGGCTCCGAGGCTTTCGGAAGTTCGCAGCGCTTGAAGAGCGACGTGTCGGCCGAAATCGGCGGAATGCTCGCCTATGCCGCGACCCAGACGGGCGACCGCGTGGGGGCGTTGCTTTTTGCGGGGGAAGTGGAAAAGGTAATTCCGCCCGGCAAAGGGAAAAAACACGTCTTGCGGATCGTTCGTGAGCTCCTCGGACATGAAGCCCGGACTCAAGGAACAAATCTCGCAGCCGCACTCGACTCCGCTTACCGCGTGATGAAACATGGCGGCGTGATTTTCGTGTTCAGTGATTTTCTCGCGACGGGCTATGAGTCGTCGCTTCGACGCTTGACCCGCAGACACGACGTTGTCGTCGTAAACGTGGGCGACGAACGCGAACGTATCGTGCCGAACATCGGGCACCTTCTCATTGTGGATCCCGAAACGGGCCGCGAGCGGTTCATCGACACGGGTTCTTATGGTTTTAAAAAGTGGTTCGGCGAATTCGCCCAAGCGCGGGAATCGGTGACGCAGGAGATTTTCAAAGCGGGACGCATCGAGCAGCTCCGGGTGCTCACCAAGGAAGATTATGGGGAAGCGGTCGTTCGGTTTTTCCGAGCGCGCAGCCGCCGGCGCCGCTAAAACGGCCATGGCATTCCTCGTGCTGGCCTCGGCACCCGCCTGGGCACCCGCGCCGTGGGCTCGCGCGGACGCGTTGCTGGATGCCTTCTTGAGTTTGCCGGCGCTCGACTTGGAACGCGAACCGGTCCAAGCGGCGCCGGACGCGGCCCCGTCCGCGAATATCCGCGTCGGTGACCGGGTCAAGTTCGTGATTTCCAAATCTCAACTGCCAACGGGCGCGGCCAAACTCGCGTTACCCGGCGAGGCGGACCGCCCGGGAAGTTTCAACGAAAGCCCCGATAAGCTGATGGATCAGGGCGTGGATCTCACGTTTCCGGATGCCCCCGAGGTCGTCGTGGTCGCGATCAAACCCGGCGCGGTTCCGATTCCTTCTTTGGTGATCAAAGACGGGCAGGGGAAGTCGATCGCGCGCACCAATCCACTGCAGTTCGAAGTGGAGACGGCGATCTCAAGCACCGATCCCCAGCCGGAACAGGTCGCGGCCGATCGCGGTCCGATTGCCTTGCCCTTTCCACGGTGGATCATCGTCACGGGCGCCGTTTTTGGCCTCATCCTGCTTGGGCTTCTCATCTGGCTGCTGGTTCGGTTGAGCCGGCGAAAGCGCATCGCGGGTCCGATTTTGCCCGCGCTTCCGCCGCGACCTGAGCATGAACTCGCGCTCGAGGCGATTCGCGAGGTGGAACGTTCGGACTGGATGGCTAAAGGCGAATACAAGAGGCACTTCTTTCGAGTGTCGGAAATTCTTAAGGGGTATGTCGGCGCGCGATTCAGCTTCGACGCGCCCGAGTCCACCACGCGCGAAATGATCGAAGCGCTCGAAGGGGCCCGCGCCGTCAATCTCGAACGCCTGGATCAGCTCGAACTGCTCTTCCGGTCACTGGACCAGGTCAAGTTCACTGACCATGTGCCGACAAAAGACGAGGGCGCCCGCGTGCTGGAAGTCGCCGCGCGTTGGGTGAATGAAACCCGTCGCCCGGACGTCGTCGATCCGATTCTCCCACGGTCGGCGAATGCATCCGGAGGTGCGCGTGCGTCTCGCTGATTGGGGCATGCTCGCGTTGGTGCTTTTGATCCCGCTTTTCCATCGCTATTGGGCGGGCCGCAATCGACCGGCAAAAATCGTCTATTCGCTGCCAGTCCCCGCCGAGGGCGCGACTGCCAATCCACTGCGTTACTTGTTGCCGATTCGCTACCTGGGCCTGGCGCTACTGGTATTGGCGCTCGCGCGCCCGCAATCCAGTTACCGGCAATCCGAACGCACGGTCAGCGGCGTCGACATCATGATGGTGATGGATGTTTCGGCCAGCATGAACATCGAGGATCTCGATGAGCGCCCTCGACTGGATATTGCCAAAGAAACCATGGAGCGCTTCATCCAAGGGCGCGACAATGACCGGATCGGCTTCGTCGTGTTCAGCGGCGAACCCCTGACTCTTGCCCCTCCGACGCTCGACTACGGGCTGGTGCTCAAGGCGCTCCGCGAGGCGGAAACGGGAATCCTCAAGGATGGGACCGGCATCGGCGACGGACTCGCGCTCGCGGTCAACCGTCTTCGAAACTCCAATGCAAAGAGTCGCGTCATCGTGCTCCTCACGGATGGTGACAATAACGTCGGGCAAGTCGACCCCGCGACGGCCGGAGAGCTGGCGGCCGGTTACGGAATTCGCGTCTACACGATCGCAATCGGCAAAGAGGGCAAGGTCAAACTACCGATCCGGCACCGGGGCGTATTCGGCAACGTCGTCACGACTTACCAGTGGTTCGAAAACGCGTTGAATCCGGAGCTTTTGCAGCAGATCGCCAAAGCGACGAACGGGCGCTTTTACCGGGTGACCGAAGTGACCGCGCTGGACTCCGTTTTCAATGAGATCAATCAGCTCGAAAAATCCGAGATTAAATCCGTTGAGCGTACCAAGTACGAAGAAACATTTCCTAAGCCGCTGAGACTTGGCCTGTTGATTCTGCTGCTCGAGAAAATTCTCATGCTCGGCTGGTGGAGGTTCGTCTTATGAAGTTCGTCAATCCGGGCTGGCTCTGGGGACTTCTCGCACTTCCGCTCCTTTATCTCTTTCTCCTTTGGGACGTGAAGGTCCGCCAGGCTCGGATGGAGCGATTCGCCGAACGCGCGGTTTGGCTTCGCATTTCCCCGGAGATGGATTGGTCCCAACTTCTCAGAAAGGGCCGGATCTGGCTCGCGGCGACGGCCTTCGCCATTCTTGCGTTGGCCCGCCCGCAGTGGGGCAAGCACGAAGAAATCGTGCAGGTGACCGGCCTCGACATCATCATCGCGCTCGACGTTTCTAACAGTATGGAGGTCGAGGACGTTTCTCCGAGCCGAAGCAAGAAGGCCAAGCACCTGATTCGTTCATTTCTGGATCGGCTCGGCGGTGACCGCGTCGGAGTGGTCGCATTCGCGGGAAGCGCGTACCTCGCGACTCCATTGACTACGGATCTCGGTTACGTCGCCGAAACCATCGATATTCTAGGGCCGAAGATGGTGACCAACCAGGGCACGGACATCGGATTCGCACTCGAGACCGCGGCGCGCGCTTTGGAGCGCGGTGCGGAGGAGGGTGAAAAAAAGGCGGGAGATGATTCCTTGCGATCCCGAGTCGTGATTTTGATCTCCGACGGCGAGGATCACCGCAAGGGCGCCATCGACGAGGCGAAGCTCCTGGGAACGAGCGGTGCGAAAGTCTACGTTCTCGGCATCGGTACCGAAAAAGGCGGGCCGATCCCGACGCGCGACGATTCGGGCCAACTCTTCGGTTACAAACGGACGCGCAAGGGCGACCCCGTGATCAGCGGTTTCAAGCCCGATGCCTTGAAAAAAATAGCGAAGGAAGCAGGCGGACGTTACTGGCCGGTCACTGCCTCCGAGACGGAGATCGACGAAATTCTCGCGGACGTCGGCGCGCTGGACCGCACGGAGTTTTCGGAAAAGCGAAAAGTCACTTACGAGGATCGCTTTCAGATCCCGCTCATGATTGCGCTTCTGCTCTTCCTGATCGAGTTGTCAGTACCGGCACGAAGACTGAAAAAAGTGCCGGCCAAAGCGGCGGCGGCGCCGGCAGCGCTTTTTCCGCTCAGCTTCGCAGTGTCTCTGCTCAGCTTCGCAGTGTCTCTGCTCAGCTTCGCAGTGTCTCACCTCGGCTTCGCCTCAGGGCCTGCCCTCGCGGTCGAGGGTCCAAGTTGGCAAGCGCCCCGAAAAGCCGTCGATGTATGGTCCAAAACGAAGAAAGGCGTGGAGGCTTTCACCGACGGGAAGGACGAGGAGGCACAAAAAAACTTCGAAGAGGCGCAAAGTCTCGACCCATCCAAGCCCGAACTCTTGTTCAATCAAGGCGTAGTTCAGGGTAAAAAAGGCGATGCGGAAGCCGCCGTTCTGAATTACGGCCAAGCCGCCGAAATGGCGCGCGAGCAAGGGAATGGCCAAGTTGCCGCCGGAGCGCAATACAATCTCGGCAACGCGCTCGCGCGAAAAGGGGACTTCGCGAACGCACTCAAACTTTATCTGAACGCCCTGGATGAAAGTAAGAAGGCGAACGATCCCGCGCTGGAAAGCGACATCCGCAAGAACATAGAGCTCCTGAGAAAACAAAAGCAGGAACAGCAAAAGAAGCAGAGTCCGGACCAAAAGGACCAGGCCCAGAACCCGAATCAGGAAAAATCGAAGGAACAGAAATCTTCGGATGAAGAAAAGCAGGAGCAGGAAAAGAAGAACCAGCAGGCCAAGCAAGATCAGAAAAAGGATCAGGGCAAGCCGGAGAACAAACCCGGGCAGTATCAACAGCCTGGCAAGCGCCAGTTCAAATCCGAAAAACTGACGCCCGAGGACGCCAATCGGGTCATGGACGAGTTGGCTGGAAAAGAACGGGAGCTGCAAGCGCGCTTGAAAAAACAGAAGGGTCAGCCGCAGACTACGGAGCGGGACTGGTGATGCAACGCTTTTATTTTAAGGTCATTTTGATGCTTTGCTTGGCGATCGCCACTGAAGATGCACGCGCCGAAGTGGAGTTTTCCGCGACTGTCGACCGGACGCGAATTTCCCAGGACGAAAGCGTGTCGCTCAAGCTCGGGATCCGTACGGATAGCGCGTCCGGGAGCATCGATGGGCTCAAGTTCAACGCGGCCGATTTTGACGAGATCAATGAATATACCGGCGTCTTCGTGGAGTCGTTCTATGAGAACGGCCGATTCGGCGTCCGCAACAATCGAACCATCACTAAAGTCCTTCGCCCCAAGCGAACTGGAACGTTGAACATCACTGGGATCGAGCTTCGTGTGGCGGGGACGGATTATAAGGCGCCGCCGATCACGATCGAAGTCGAACCAGGCGGTCAGGGGACGCCGGCACCGCGCGGTTACGGCGGCAGCGGAGTCGGTCTTCGCGGGGCTGGAAAGCGTCCTGGCGGCACCGGTTTTTTCGTTCGCGCGGAGCTAGATAAGCAGCGTATTTACAAAGGGGAGCAGCTCATCGTGAGCTATTATCTCTATCATCGGGTCCGTATTTTCAATCTGTCGGTGGATAAATTTCCGGAGCTGAAAGGTTTTCTTCGGGATGATCTTGAAATGCCGGTGCTGGGTCAGCGGTTCACGAACGAGAATGTGCTTTTGGACGGAGTCCCGTATGAACGATCACTACTCGTCCGGTATGCCGCTTATCCGCTCCGCGATGGCAAGATGACCGTCGATCCCTTGTCGCTCAAGGCCAACTATTATGGCACCGCCCAACCGCCCTCGGGCAGCGGCGGCGAGGAGGACGACCCGTTCTTCGGCTTCTTCCAGCAGATGGCGCCACGGATCGGCACCTCTCGAAGTGATCCGATCGTGCTCGATGTGCTCGCGCTTCCCGAAGAGGGAAAGCCGGCCGGCTTCAGCGGAATCGTCGGCGATTTCAACGTGGCCGCCGCGGTGGACAAGTATGAAGTCAAGGCCGGCGAACCTGTTTCTTTGACGGTCAAAATTGACGGACGGGGGAATCTCGCTTCACTCGCACAACCCAAAGCTGAGTGGCCCGCTGGTCTTGAACTCTATGAAGCCAAGGGGCGCGCAAAAAATGGCAAGGGTGGAGTGAGCGAAAAAATATTCGAACTTCTGTTGATTCCTCGGCAGCCTGGAACCGTTAAAATTCCTCAGCTCGAATTTTCTTTCTTTGACCCCGTCAAAAAAACTTACGTCACGCGAGCAACCGAGACTTTTGACATTAAGGTGAATCCGGGAGATCCGGCGCTCGCCGATACGAGCTCGTCACCGCCTGCCAGCGCCGCTTCCCACGGGGCCGCTCCGCCTCCCGTTACCTCGGAAGGTGACCTTGATGCTGGAGCCGCGCTCAACGGCGTACTCAGTGCGACCACTCGGCTTGGGCAGCGCGCGCTTCCGGCGCTTCTGGGACTTCTGATCGCACTCGGTCTCTGGTTTTTGGGCTACCGGTTGTTGCTGGCGAAAAGAGCGAGGGCGCGGACCTATGAGGCGGAGCGCGCGCGTAAGTTTTCTCAGATCGCGAGCATCGCCAGCCAGGCCGCCGGGCCGGGAGCTCGCGCCGCTTGGAATGACGTTCTTCGAGCTTATGAAACTCTTGCCTCCGTGGTCTTCGATGCGCTTGATCGGTTGCATCCGGTGGGCTCTCGATCCCATTCGAGGGAGGAGCTAGGACAGATTCTCCTTAACGAAAAACATCTTTCGCCCGAGCACTGGCAACGGTGCGCGAATATTTTGGAGTTTACGGAAACCGTTCGATTCGCGATGGGGGCGGGGAGTTTGAGCGAAGATTTGGCCAGAGGCGACCTCGTGAACTGGCTCAACGAAACGCGCCTCGTCGTTGACGAGATCTCGCGAGGTCCGAGAGAAATTTAAGCGCGTTTTGAATTGTCGAACCAACCGCTTCTCTGGCAGCCTGAACAAAATGCTCTGGGCGTCTTTAATATTATTTGCGAGTGCGCAACCGGCCCGGGCCCAAATCCAGGTGATCGGATGCGCCGGTAAAGCTGTTGAACGGCAGGTGATCATTCGAAGTCGGATTATTTTAAATGAGCGGTTTCGCCCAACTTGGGCGAAGGCGGGCACGGCGGGCGAAGGGAAGTGGTTCGAGGAAGCGATCGAATTGCAGCTTAAATACTTTCAGGGATTTCTGCAGAACGACGCAGGACTCCGAAAATCTAGCTCGACCCATTCCGCAGTTTCCGCCTATCGCGTTCCCCCGACCGTTCTTAAAGTGAGCGCCGCGAATTACCCTTTGGCTCTGACGATCGATCGCTTTCGAGAATCGTCGAAACTTCATGAATACATCAAGTCAGCAATGACGCTCGGTCAGACGACCCTCGCCGATTCGGCGGTGGAAATCCGTTATCAGGCGACTCGCATGATAACCACTTGTCATCTTACGAGTTCGCCCGATGAAGTCGCGCTGCCATTCACCCGCTTGCCGCTGCCGGTGGATCCCTTTCTTGCGCTATGGTTCGTGCCTCCCGCCAACCGTACGGTCCGAACATTTTCCGGAAAGACTTCGATGACGAGTCCCTGTGCGACGGCGGAAATGGCCGAATTCGGCAACGCATCAGAGTACTGGTATCTTTGGTCCCCCAGTTCCAAAGGGTGCAAAGAATTCGAGGGCGCGTACCTGGAGCCCGCGCTGATCGAAGCCCAGAAAAAAACCGAGGAGCTCCAGAAGCTGGCGGGGCCTTGGGCCGGACTGAAACGGAAAAGCAGCCTTCGGGTAACCGTCCTATTTGGAAATTTAACGACCGAAAGATTCAAGCAGCTTGATCCCAAGTTGCTGGTCAAGCAGCTCCCGGGTCTCGCGGGGGACTCCGCACCTCCCGGCTCAATTTGGCTTCCCCCGTACATTCGCCCTGCGATGGGAGATGTTTACGAGCCCGGCGCGCGCGAAATGCTCATTTTTCTCAACTACCTCAAGAACATCATTAAAATCAGCCGAGTGGAACCTCCCCTGCGGGTGGATACCAAAGGCCCACTCGAATTCACGATTTCCGGTCTCCTGACTGGCAGTCGCCAGGCGGTTCGGATTCAAGTGTTTTACGGTTTCACCACTTCGTACAGCCCGGGCGGCTTTCAACATTGGAAGCGGCTGCTAAAAGCCATCGAAGAGGATGATTTCGTCTTTTACACAGGGCACGCCAGCCTCGGCGTGAACGCAAGCATGGACGTGATGAAGCAGGAGCTGGGGCTGACGGCTGCGCAGCTTCGAAGCAAGGTGAGCAAGCGGAGCTATCTCTTCGTCGGCTTAATGAGTTGCTACTCCTATTCATTTTTTGGGGAGGATTTGATGAACCTCCGAGCGGGCCTGACCACGGACGTCCTTCTCTCCGGCACTCGCGAGGCCGGCGCCAAGTACATTCTCTCTAGTTTGCGAATGCTGGATTTAGGGCTCACCGACGCCACTCAAGCGACGACAAACGCATTGAGAAACGTCATTCCGCCCAATCAGTTTTTTCTTTTGAGAAGGTCGGAACCCGGTCCGATCAGGTAAACGAGAGATCCAGCCAATTGCCGAGCGGATCGTGACTGCTGAATGGATCATCGGCGGTATTGCCCGTGAGACGGGGGATCGCCCCTAACGCGATTGCGGTCAATCCGCCGAAATAAGTTTCCGGCTGGTCGACGACCGGTCGCAGCATCGAAGCTTTCTTAGCAGCCGTTCGTTGCCGAGCTGGCTTTTTCTTCTTTTTACGGGCCATGATATCGCTCAGAGTCTAGCAGGAATATTGGATGCGACCAAACTCGAAAGAAAAATTAGCAAAGGTACTAACCCTGGTCGGTCCGTACAGTTGGTCGAGTCTTTGGCAGATTGTTCCCGCGCAAATCAACCTTTTAGCGGGAATTCCCGGTGAGGTGGTGCGCATGCCGGTGCACACCGCGGTTAATGACCAGCTTGGCTATGATTTGATGTTCGATTCATCTCTCTGGATCCTGCCATGCGGATCGGTCGGAAGCGGGATGCTGGCCGCGGCCATCGGGCTGCGCAAAAAGTTCGCGGGTTACGCTCACCCGCCTATTCTAATGGCTCTTCGTGGAATCGAGTGGGTGAAATCGGACGAATCTCGTAGTTTGGAAGCCTTTTTTGGCTGATATCTCTTGAATTGACAGGATTCACTTCCTGACGATGATGCGGGGATGCTCAATC
>Ga0163144_10006166_pt1 | contig 26528 bp, 31 predicted proteins | sample OliLak19BULKMAT1_FD_123175 | JGI IMG/M metagenome (GOLD analysis project Ga0163144, IMG submission 123175) | Freshwater microbial mat bacterial communities from Lake Vanda, McMurdo Dry Valleys, Antarctica - Oligotrophic Lake LV.19.BULKMAT1 | ecosystem: Environmental > Aquatic > Freshwater >...
AGCGATAAATCTTTTACGCCACTTAAATTGCTAATCTCATTCACTAATTTCACTAGATTCTTTCGCAATAGTGGTTCTCCGCCAGTCAAGCGAAATTTAGAGAATCCTAAAGGAATGAAAACTCTGCTCAAGAGTTGGATTAATTCGCTATTACTCAAAGTTTCCTGCTGCTGAATGTAATCAAACTCCATCCCTTCAGGCATACAGTAAGTGCAGCGAAAATTGCAGCGATCAATCAAACTAATGCGTAGATAATCTACTTGAGGCATTTTTACACCCGAGTTAACCAATGTTCATATTTGGGCAAATGTCCATGAATGGCTTTGTCAAATAAATCTTTTAACTTCATTGAGATACTTCCCAGCTTGCCATCTCCTACAGGACGATGATCGATGCGGGTAATTGGCGCTACTTCGGTGGCTGTACCGACAAAGAATGCTTCATCTGCGACATACAATTCAGTGCGGTCAATTGGTCGAGAAATAGTTTTTAAGCCTAATTCTTGTTCGGCGAGTTCAGCGATCGTGCTGCGGGTAATTCCTTCTAAAATATTTTCAGTGACTGAGCTAGTTATTAGCTGTCCATCCCGTACCAAGAATAAATTCATAGCGCTACCTTCTGCCACATGCCCTTCTTGGGTCAAAACAATTACGTCATTAAAGCCAGCTAGATGCCCATCAGTTTTTGCCAAGGCGGTATTGACATAGGCTCCATTCACTTTTGCTCGCGCCGGAATCGCATTATCGTCCAAGCGCCGCCAGCTAGACACGCCAACATGCAGCCCGTCATTTGTATCCAGGTAACCATCCATCGGCACGGTGAATAGGCAAAAATCATCTTGGGTATTTTCTACGATCAAAATTGGTCCAATGCGCAGGTCAGCTTTATAAACAATCGGCCGAATGTAAGTGGCAGATTTGCATTGGTTGCGGCGGATTAGCTCCACGGTCATGTCACTCATTTCCTCTAAGTTATATGGCGATTGCAGCCTCAAAATATGACAGCTTTGTAGCAGGCGCTTATAATGATCCTGCATCCGAAAGATTGCCATTTGCGAAGACTGATCGATCCAATATGCCTTTACCCCTTCAAATACTGCCGTTCCATACAAAAAAGCATGGGTGCGCACATTGATATTGGCTTGGTCTAGGGGCAGAAATTGCCCACGCAAGAAGGCATAGGGATGAGACATAGCTGAAAAAAAATTGAGAATGTCTAATTATAATGCAAAGTGCCTAATCACTTGTTCCCGCTCAGTTCCAACATCTTCCGCCTGATTCTCTCCTGCAACTGACTGTCCTGTTGAAGCGCACGGGTCATTTGATTAAATTCGCTATTCTTCTCAAATCCATTGCGCCGCCGTTCCTGCTCAGCAAAGTTAAATAGCTCTTTACAAAGGGATTGAATCGTGGTGGTCTGCTCTTCTTTGGCGATCTCACAAATAGTTACGCCTTTGGCGATCGCTTTCTGAGAGGCAGCAGCATAATCTGGCGTACCCAAGGCTCTTTGCAAAATTTCAGCCCGCTTCACCTCGATCGCATAAGCTGCTTTGGCATATTTACTAACTTTTTCTTCACTAAATTGAGTCTGATTTGCTTGGGAAATATACAGATTTTGCTTAATAAACATTGGATCTGCTTGAGCGCCTTGAGCGCCTTTAGCCCAAAACAAGATGAATAAAATCAAAATAAATTTTTTCGCCATAACCTCACACATCGTAAATTTAGTTATCTACAATGACTTAGACAATCTGATTTTGTTGCCGTAGATATGCCTGAATAAATGGCTCTAAATTTCCATCCATCACATCCTGCACGTCGGTAGTTTCTACCCCAGTTCGCACGTCTTTTACCATTTGGTAGGGATGAAATACATAGTTACGAATCTGCATGCCCCAGGCAGCCTCTACCATGTCACCCCGAATATCCGCAATTTTTGAAGCTTGTTGTTGTTTGGCAATTACCATCAGCCTTGCTTTAAGTAACTGCATCGCTTTTTCTTTATTTTGTAGCTGCGATCGCTCTTGAGTACAGCGCACAGAAAGCCCTGTGGGTAGATGGGTAATTCGGACTGCGGTTTCTACTTTGTTTACATTTTGTCCACCTTTACCGCCAGATCTGGTAGTAGTTACATCTAAGTCTTTAGGATCGATTTCTAGATTGATTTCGCGATCAATTAAAGGCATTACTTCCACACCTGCAAAACTAGTCTGGCGCTTGTCGTTGGCATTGAAGGGCGAAATTCTGACCAGGCGGTGGGTTCCTTTTTCTGCCAAGAGGTAGCCGTAGGCATAAGCCCCATGCACGATGATCGTCACCGACTTGATCCCCGCTTCTTCCCCTTCAGACATATCGGATAGTTCTACTTTGTAGCCACTATTTTCGGCAAAGCGGCTGTACATCCGCAACAGCATTTCGGCCCAATCCTGGGCATCGGTGCCACCTGCACCTGCATTAATGGTTAAGACCGCATCGAAGCGATCATACTCATTGGACAAGAGTTGCTCCAGATCCCAGCGATCTAGTTCAGTTTGAAGAGACTTAATTGTGTGGCTTGCTTCGGCAGTAAGACTGGCATCGGGTTCAAGCTCTAATAGTTCAGCGATCGCGCCGATGTTTTCTACAGACTTATGCCAGCGATCAAATTTTTGCAGATGGGACTGCAGCTCATTTAACTCCTGCATCACGGTTTGGGCGCGATCGCTATTTTCCCAAAATTCAGTCTGGGCAGCTACTTGTTCAAGGTCGGCGATTTTTGCCACAATTGCGGGCAAGTCAAAGATAGTCCTGGGTTTGTCCCAGGTGCTGAGCCAAAATTTCCCGATTGCGTTTAATATCTACTAAGTCCATATCCAAAAAAATTAACAATTCTCTAAAGCTACGATTAGTATAAGTGTTTACAATGAGGATTAAAATCTTGTACTGCTTTTTTAGGGCGCAAGCTTAGAACATTTCAGCTTAAGAATATTTCAGCCAAATGGTAAAGCTTTTTTCATATTTTTTGGTACTGATGGTATTTAATCAAGTAGGTTAGTTAAATAGGTCAATAAAAAGGTTCTCTCCCTACTGCTACACAATAATGAATGAGACAGCTATAAGTCATACATTGCTAATTACCGATGCCAAGGGTAGCCGTACCTTCTGCCTAAATGGGCTAAAATATACCATCGGTAGAGATGTGAGCAATAACATTCAGTTACACTCTCGTTTTGTGTCGCGTCAACACGCCGTTTTGCTTAGAGTTCCTGCCTCTGAACCTGGTAGATATTTGTTTCGGGTAATTGACGGCGATCTCTCAGGTAAGCCCAGCGTGAATGGGGTAATGATCAACCATCAGCAAAAGATCACTTCCTATGAGTTGGGTCATGGCGACATTATTACGCTTGCGCCCAATGTGCAGCTAATTTATATGACTGAAGCAGTGGTGGTCGCGCGCTAAGTTTTTGGACTAATTGTTTTTTGGGCTAATGTTTTGGCGATTTAGATAATGCTCCTGGAGACCCCGCGGCTTTGGCTCACAGCTATCAATGCTAACGATTTAAATATTTTTCACAGTATTCTCGCCAATCAGTTTGTTAGAGGATATTTAACTGACGATCTAGAGCTTCTGCCCCAGACATCTGAAGAAATGTTAGAAGAGAGCTTGCGAATGTTTGCCCAGGAAGGGGTTGGGCTATGGCTGCTCGAGCGCAAACAAAATTCGGAAATAGATCCAGAAATAGTTAGCTCCGCGAAAATCGATCCAGAAAAAATAGGTTTAGTAGGACTGTGGTACTTTTTTGGCGAGTGCCAACCGCAATTGATCTATGCACTGCTGCCCCAATGGACTGGTCAAGGTTTTGCAACGGAGGCGGCTCAGGCGGTGATCACCTGCTGCTTTGATTTTTTTGGCTTCAACTATTTAATTGCTAGCTGCGATCGCCCTAACTTAGCTTCTCAAAATTTAGCCCTCAGATTAGGCATGGTTCTGGTTGAAGAAAAAATAATTGAGGGCAAACCAATCATCTTTTTTTCTCTATCCAAATAAGTTATGAGCGGGATTTAACACCTGTAGTCCAAAAACCAAAATAGGCGGTAAGCCATAGCTTAAATTGTGGTGTAGGCTAGGAAATGACTTCAAAAATCTTTATGTTTAATTAAGCACTAAATTTTATGACTAAGGCAATCATGGAAACCGATAAAGGCACAATCCATTTGGAATTGTTTGAACAGGATGCGCCAAATACCGTAGCCAACTTTGTAGAGCTTGCGGAAAAAGGCTATTACGATGGCTTGAACTTTCACCGCGTGATTCCTAATTTCATGATTCAAGGTGGCTGTCCTAAAGGTACTGGCACTGGTGGCCCTGGCTACCAAATCAACTGCGAAATCAACGATCATAAGCATTTAGCTGGCAGTCTTGCGATGGCTCATGCAGGCAAAAATACTGGCGGTAGTCAATTCTTTATTTGTCATTCACCTCAATCTCACCTTGATGGCATTCATACCGTGTTTGGCAAAACCGAAGATATGGCGGTAGTCAATGCGATTCGTCAAAGCGACAAGATTATTTCAGTCAAAATCGAGAAGTAATTAATTTCTCAATCTAGACTTAGCCCAGATACAGCCCAGATTCAGGGCAGAAGGTTCTTAGATCTTTTTCCCTGATTCGGAGGTTTACCGATTCGCCAACTGCGATTTGAGCCTGATGATCAGATTGGTTAACACGGGCAACTAATTCCTGACCTGATCGGGTGTTGAGATAATAGATCAGATCTCGACCAACAAATAAGCGATCGCTAACTATGGCAATTCCAGTTGTAGCAGCTTCTAATTCGATCGCATCTTGGCGAATCATCAAATCTACCGAATCGCTTTGTTTTTCACTAGACAACGAGTTAGGTATGGCAAAATCGCCAATTTCAGTATGCCAAAAATTCTCTGAGCCAATGCTGAGGTGAACCGCTGGCAAAAAATTCGCCTGACAGACAAACTCCGCCACAAACCTTGATGCGGGCTGTTGATAAATTTGCTCAGGGCTGCCAATTTGTTCGATTTTGCCTAGACGCATTACCGCGATCAAGTCGGCGAGGTGCATTGCTTCTTCTTGATCATGGGTAACGAAAATTGCAGTTTTGTCAGTATTTTTTAAAATTTGGCGCAACTCTCTTCGCAATTGCAGCCTTATTTGGGTATCGAGATTACTAAGCGGCTCATCAAACAAAATTAGGTCAGGATTGGGAGCGATCGCCCGAGCTAAGGCTACTCGCTGTTGTTGACCACCCGAAAGTTGATGGGGATAGCGATCGCTTAATTCAGTCAAACTCACCAGGCTTAGGGCTTGACTAACTACTTTTTTGGCATTTATCGCAGAAAGGCGGCGTAGTCCAAAAGCCACGTTTTGCCACACATTGAGATGGGGGAAGAGGGCAAAATCTTGAAACACCATGCCTACATTCCTTGCCTCTGGTGCTAAGGAGGTAATGGAGCGACCTGAAAGTAAAATATCTCCAGCTTGGGGCTGATCGAAACCCGCAATTAGCCTCAATAAAGTTGTTTTACCACAACCAGACGAGCCTAGCAGCGCCAGGATTTTCCCTTGGGGTAATTGTAAAGATATTTGATTGATCGCGGGGGAGGAGGTTCGAGCAAAACTTTTTATGACTTTTTGCAGTTCTAGCAGAATTTTGGGGGAGCGATCGCCTGACTGATCACTCAGCGAGGTAGAAGGTAGTAAAGCAGGAAGTTCTGGGGAAGATTGAACCCAGGCAGCAGAATTGACAAGTAATTGAGTCTTTGGCACTTGAGCTTTGGGCACCTCTTAAATCTAATTATTCCTAATAGTATAGCTAACTAGATTAATAACACTAATTCATCCCTTATAGCCTATTAGTTTGTTTATAGTAATCACAAATAGAAATTGTGTGTGTAAAAGCTCACTTTATCAAACTTCTAAAGCCAGAATATACACCTTTTACTAATCAAAAATAAAAAATCAGCAAGAAAGCTAATAGGTTAATAGGAATTAGTTGCATTTAGTTAAAAATTTGTTAGGATTAATTCTTAAGTATCAATAAAGTTTTAGGAAAAAATTAGAAATGTCTAAATTTGGCAGAAGAGTTCTTTTTAGATCTGGCTTGACGATCGCGGGGGTGATGGTTGGGTGGATCGCAGCTAAAGGTTTACCGCCTTTAAGTTTGCCCAATGGATGGCGATCGCTTGAATTAGCTAATGCTCAACCCAGCAAAAATCCTAACCAAGTTCTGACCCTCTACTCTTCCAGGCATTACGATAGTGACAATGCCATTTACACCAGCTTCACCGAAAAAACAGGCATCAAAATCAATTTGGTAGAGGCAGATGCAGGCAAGTTAATCGAGCGGCTCAAGGCTGAAGGCAGCAAAAGCCCCGCCGATGTGGTGATTACGGTGGATGCGGGTAATCTCTACCGTATGCAAACTGAAGGACTATTACAGCCCGTGCGTTCAAAGATTTTGGAAACCAGTATTCCTGCCAACTTGCGGGAACCCAAGGGAAATTGGTTTGGTTTGACTAAGCGTGCTAGGGTAATTTTTTATAATAAAGAAAAGGTAAATCCCGACCAAATTACAAATTATGAAGATCTAGCTAATCCCAAATGGCGGGGCAAAGTGGCAGTGCGTACTTCTAGCAACATCTATAACCAGTCTTTACTCAGTTCGATGATTGCCTCAGTTGGCGCTCCTAAAACCGAAGCATGGGTAAAAGGGATTGCGAGTAATTTTGCCCGTCAGCCAGAAGGAAATGATACTGCTCAAATTATGGCAGTTGCTTCTGGAAAGGCAGACCTAGCGATCGCCAATACCTATTATTATGTGCGTCTAGCTAAATCGAATAAGCCCGAAGATCAAGAAGTAGTAAAAAGAGTAGGAGTGATTTTCCCGAATCAGGCTAACCGTGGTACCCATGTGAATATCAGCGGCGCAGGTGTAGCCAAAAATGCCCCAAATCGTGCCGCAGCGATCGCTTTCATCGAACATTTAGCCAGTCGGCAATCCCAAGAAGTTTTCGCCAAAAGTAACAATGAGTATCCCGTATTAAAGGGGGTAGCCTTAGATCCAGTTTTGGGTTCTCTAGGACAGTTCAAAGAGGATGAGATTAATGCGGTGGAGTTAGGACGCTATGCCAGTGAGTCTGTGCGAATATCTGATCGGGGCGGCTGGCGTTAAGTAGAAAATTAGTAATTATGCCTAGAATCCTGAGATCCTATATTCAAGCTCTGCCCCTGAGAGGGGTATTAATTTTACTGCCCTTGTTTTTAATCATCTTGGTGCTGTCAATTGCCACGCCGATTTTGTTGGTCTTGAGCAGTTTAGCAATTAATGCCAGTACGGTATGGCAGCATCTTTTTGATACGGTGCTGGCGGAATATGTAATTAATACCCTGATCCTAGTGACAGGTGTGGGCGTAGGTGTGAGCATTTTGGGCGTAACTACTGGCTGGCTAATTGCCATGTGCGAGTTTTGGGGAAGATCTTGGCTGGAATGGCTACTGCTGCTGCCCCTGGCTGCTCCCGCCTATATTTTGGCTTATATCTATACAGATTCGCTGGAGTATTACGGTCTGCTCCAACGGGGATTGCGAGGGTTTTTTGGTTGGCAAAGCGCCTCAGACTATTGGTTTCCGTCGATTCGGAATATTTGGGGCGCAATTTTGATCCTGGTAGTGGTGCTTTATCCCTATGTCTATCTCTTAGCAAGGGTGTCATTTTTGAAACAGGGTGCAGGCATTTTAGAGGCTAGTCGGGTACTAGGTTGTAGTGCTTGGGGCAGCTTTTGGCGCGTGTCTTTACCCTTGGCTCGTCCAGCGATCGCCGCTGGGATGTCTTTGGCGGTGATGGAGGCTTTGAATGACTATGGCACGGTGCAGTTTTTTGGTGTGAATACCTTTAGCGTCGGCATTTATCGCACTTGGTTTAATTTGGGCGATCGCGCTGCGGCAATGCAATTAGCGGCGTTACTCACTTTATTCTCTTTTATTTTTATCCTGTTAGAGTTTTGGTCGCGGCAAAAACAAAGCTTTAGTCAAAACCTGGGCAAATTTACTGAGCGTTATCAACTACAAGGATGGCGGGCAGGGGGAGCGATCGCGCTGTGTGGTTTGCCAGTATTTTTGGGATTTATCTTACCCACAGGCTTACTTTTACAGCTTTATTTCACCAGTTCTACTAATTTCTCAAATCATAATTTTGGCGAATTAAGTAAAAATAGCCTTGTCCTAGCAGGGGGTACCGCAATTTTGGGCGCAGCGATCGCTTTGATTTTGGCATATATTCAGCGCACCTATCCTCAAAGGTTAGTGATCATAGGCGTAAGGGTAGCGGCGATGGGCTACGGTATTCCAGGCGCGGTGATTGCAGTGGGGATTTTGATCCCGCTGGGATATTTGGATAATTTGATTGATCGCCTGAGTCAGGACTTTTTCGGCATTACCACGGGGCTAATTTTTAGTGGTTCAATTTTAGCGATTATTTATGCTTACCTAGTGCGATTCTTAGCGACCGCCTTCAACGCGGTAGAATCTAGCCTCAGCCAAGTCAAACCTCACTTAGATGAGGCTGCCCATAGTTTAGGCGAAGGGAATTTTGGCACGATCAGGCGAGTGCATTTGCCAATTGTGCGTAGCGGTGTTTTAGCTGGAATAATTTTCCTATTTGTGGATGTATTAAAGGAGTTGCCTGCCACGATTGTACTGCGCCCAGCCAATTTTGAAACCCTGGCAGTACGAGTTTATCAATATGCCTCAGATGAACGCTTGGCAGAAGCAGCTTTACCCGCCTTAACTATCTTGGCGGTAGGGATTGTGCCTGTCCTGATTTTAAGTTGGAAAATATCGCGCCGATTCTAGTGGTCTAGCTTAAAATTATGCCTATGGGTATAGGTTTTATAAGTTAATGGAATTTATTGCCTCAATTTTGGCGGGGCTGCTAGGTCTGGCAGGCACACCTGGAATTGTTTTAGATCGGCTGGCAACCGACTTAATTCGTCAGCAGGTAGATCGGGCGGAGGTTTTGGAGGTGCGGATTGATAATACGCCCAACTATCAAATTTTGGTTGGCAAGGTTGATCGCTTGCGTTTGGCATCTAGAGGGGTGTATGTTTTACCATTTTTACGGATCGATACGCTGGAGTTAGAAACCGATCCAATTGATATCGATCCTGCTTCTTTGCAAGGAATAGGCGGAATTAAACTGCGCAAACCACTCCAGGCAGCCGTAAAAGTAATCCTTAAAGCCGCAGATCTAAATTTGGCACTGCGATCGCCACAGGTTTTGCAGTCATTGCCCAATATTAAAATCGATCTTGCTAGCCTGGGGGGCAGAGGCACGGAAGAGGTGCGAATTCTCGATCCCGAAATAACCTTTTTGCAAGACAATCGGTTGCGTCTAGCCGCAAGTCTAAAACCAAAAAGTGCTGAACAAACCCTAAGAGTGTCGGTAGAAGCGAACTTGACCGTCCTAGATGGGCGACGCTTGCAACTGATCAACCCTAATATTAACCTTCAGGGCGTGAATGTACCCAGTCAACTGACCGAAACTTTTAGCCAGGGCTTGAATCGCATTTTAGATTTATCTCAGCTTGAAGCAGCGGGAGTAACTGCCAAGATCTTGAAATTTGAGCTAAGTGATGGCAATTTGCAACTGATCGGTTTTGCCCGCATGAGGGTGAGTTAGATGCAGGTAGTAATAATTGGGGCGGGCTTATCAGGCTTGATTTGTGGGCGACAACTGGCGCGTCAAGGTGTAGATGTGAAGATTATCGATAAATCAGGCGGCGTGGGGGGCAGAATGGCAACAAGGCGTTTACAAGGCACCCAGATCGATCATGGCGCTCAGTATATTTCGCCACGCGGCGCAGATTTTAGCCGTTTTATTGCCAAATTAGAGAGCATTGGGATTGTTCAGCCCTGGACAGATCGGATTTATCACCTGACCACTGAAGGTTTACAACCGCCCGTAGCCGAAGAGGTTTATCCGCGCTACGCTTGCCCTGAGGGCATGACCGCGATCGCTAAACACTTAGCCACAGACCTAAATCTGCAATTGAAAACTAGGATCGTCAGCGCTAGTTATGATATTCCCTCTGCCCAGTGGCAATTGACCACGGATCTAGGTACGCAAATTTACGCCGATGCGATTGTTTCCGCCATTCCTGCGCCCCAGTTTTTGGCAATTTTTGAACAGCCTTTAAGGGAATTAACCGATTTTATTGAAGCGATCGCTGCGGTGAAGTTTTACCCAAATGTGACCGTGATGGCAGGCTATAGTCAGGAATTAAAGGTGCTTCCTGAATGGCGGGCAATTAAATGTATTGATAACTCGATTTTGAGTTGGATCGGTTGCGATAGCAGTAAGCACTCTCAGGAAGATCAGCCAAATTTACAAACCACTTTTATTTTTCAAAGTACAGGGGCGTTCGCAGAGCAGTATTTGGATGAAACTAACCTGGAGCCTCAAGGAAGAGTATTACTAGCCGAAGTCGGAAAGCTACTCGATCCCGTCCTAGCCGAACCGCTTTGGTGGCAGGTGCATCGCTGGCGCTATAGCATTCCCCAAGAAGTATTAGGCGCGGATTGTTTAGCTACACGCTTGCCTTTACCTTTAGTCTGTACGGGAGATTGGTGTGCTGGCAATAATATCGAAGCGGCCTACTTATCAGGAAATGCCGCCGCGATCGCGCTTATAAAAATGCTTTAGCTAAAATCTTATCTAAACAACCACAGGAATTTTTTTATGACCTTTGAAGAAATGCAAATTATTCTAGCTGGCGTTGTGGTGGGTCAAGCCGAAATCCAGGCAAGTCAAGCCACTTTTAGAGAAAACCAAGCCCAGATCCAGGCAAGTCAAGCCACTTTTAGAGAAAACCAAGCCGAAATCCAGGCAAGCCAAGCCACTTTTAGAGAAAACCAAGCCCAGATCCAGGCAAGCCATGCCGAGACGAATCAAGCGATTGAGGCTGATCGTCAAGCTAGAGCCGAAGCCCACATAAGGCATGAGCTAGAGATGGCTGTGATTCGACAGCAGAATGCAGAAACCGCTGCTATAGCTAACAGTAACGCTAGGGCAATTGAGGCTGCCACAAATCAGCAAGCCCATGATCGAGAGTTGTCAGCCCAACGTTATGCCCAGAGCCAACAGCAACTAATAGAACTTGCCCGAATTGTGGGGCAATTTGCTGAGTCTACTACTCAGCGCCTAACCGCCTTAGAGAATAGGCAATAACTTTCCCTTGCCCATTGCTTTGCTAACATTGCGGGGATTTTTTGTTAGGTAACTAAAAATATGCAAAAATTAATTGTCAAAAAATTGCTTTTTGGCATTCACCTAACTGAAAAAGAATTGGGAACTATGGCACGGTTTTTTGGTTACATACTGTTTTTGGGTGGTTTTTGGTTCATAAGCCAAAATGTAGTTTTTAGTTCTAGAGTTTCCTTTTTCACTTGGCAAGGTATCTCTGCTGGTGGCAGTGTAGTTCTATTAGTTGGTGGATTGATCGGATTTTTCTTTGGCGCAGAAAATATGCGATTACCTTCAATGGCGGCAGTTGCAGGAAGCTTAGTGTTAATTCTCCTAAGTGGAACTCTCTATATCCAGCCAACATCTTTAGCTGAGGTATTTATCGGCTTTGTAGCTATTGCTGCGGGAGGTTCCCTAATTCAAGGTAGAAAGATTAATTTCTAATTTCATGCCCTGTTACTGTGGGGCTTTTTTGGAGATCGTGTTTGAAGATATAATATTCTCAAAATTAAGCCGATATTTTTTATGAATCCAGAAGTAGAAGCACGATTCCAGCGTATCGAGGCATTGCTACTTAATTTAGCTGAGTCTCAAACCGCTTTTAGACAAGATCTAGCCAACACTCAGGCGATCGCCAATAGTAACGCTAGATCAATTGAGGCGATGGGGAACCAACAGGTAGTCATACAGAGGGAAATAGCCCAATTTGTGCGATCTGTCGCTGAGTATAGCCAAGCTACTGAACTCCGCCTAACCGCCCTAAAAAATAGGCAATAACTATCCCTAGCCCGGTGCCCTGCTAACCATGTGGGGATTTTTTGTTGGGCAGTTAAACTCAACTCGCATTACCTAAATTTTGGACAAACCTAATGTTGCAAATCTGTAAGCGATCGCCTCTGACACTGGTTTAACAGCGATACTTGAAATATAAGTTTAGTTTCTGTTTCTATGAGTGCCGCCAACATTAAATCAATCCTTCAGGAAAATCGCCTCTTTCCGCCGGCGCCAGAATTTTCTCAGGCTGCACATATTCCTAGTTTTGAAGTTTATCAGCAGATCTATAATCGCAGTGTTGCCGACCCCGTAGGCTTCTGGGCAGAACTGGCACAGTCAGAATTGGCTTGGTTTGAGCCTTGGCACCAGGTTTTAGATTGGCAGCCGCCCCATGCTCGCTGGTTTGATGGCGGCAAAATCAATATTTCCTACAACTGTCTTGATCGCCATTTACTGACCCATCGTAGGAACAAAGCCGCGATTATTTGGGAGGGAGAACCAGGCGATACCCGCACTCTTACCTATGCCCAACTGCACCGCGAAGTCTGTAAATTTGCCAATGTGCTGAAGGGTTTAGGTATTAATAAAGGTGACTTGGTGGGAATTTATTTGCCGATGATTCCCGAAGCAGCGATCGCCATGCTTGCCTGTGCCCGAATTGGCGCACCACACTCGGTAATTTTTGGCGGATTTAGTGCTGAAGCGCTGCGCGATCGCTTAAAAGATGGATTGGCAAAATTGGTAATCACCGCAGATGGCGGCTGGCGAAAGGACGTGATTGTGCCGCTCAAGGATCAAGTAGACAAAGCTTTAGCTGACAATGCCGTACCAAGTGTAAAAAATGTAGTGGTGGTACAGCGAACCAAGCAGACTGTTACTTTAATCGACAATTCCAACTATCAAGAAGATTGGTGGCATGAAATCATGACTTGTGCCTCTAGCCAAAACCAAGCGGAGCCAATGGATAGCGAAGATCTACTGTTTGTACTTTATACCAGTGGCAGTACGGGCAAGCCTAAGGGTGTAGTTCATACTACGGGCGGCTATAATCTCTATTCTCACATCACTGCCAAATGGATTTTTGACCTAAAAGATCGGGATGTGTTTTGGTGTACCGCTGATGTAGGCTGGATTACGGGTCATAGCTATGTAGTATATGGACCGCTTTCCAATGGCGCAACCACCTTAATGTATGAGGGTGCTCCGCGCACTAGTAATCCTGGCTGTACTTGGGAAATTATTGAAAAACATGGCGTAAATATTTTTTATACTGCCCCTACCGCCATTCGGGCGTTCATCAAAATGGGCGATCATCTGCCCCAAGCCCGAGATCTTTCGAGCCTCAGATTATTAGGTACGGTAGGCGAACCAATTAACCCAGAGGCATGGATCTGGTACCAGCGGGTAATTGGTGGTGGCAAATGTCCGATTGTAGATACCTGGTGGCAAACCGAAACGGGTGGCATTATGATTACACCTCTGCCTGGGGCGATTCCCACTAAACCTGGCTCTGCTACCTTGCCTTTTCCTGGCATCCAACCAAAAGTAGTAGATCTTGAGGGCAATCAAGTCCCGCCAAATGAAGGTGGTTACCTAGCGATCGCTCATCCTTGGCCAGGCATGATGCGCACGATTTACAACGAGCCCGAAAGATTTCGCCAAAGTTATTGGGAACACATTCCACCCCAGGATGGTAAATATCTCTACTTTGCAGGGGATGGAGCCAGGCAAGATGCCGATGGCTACTTTTGGATCATGGGGCGAGTAGATGATGTGATCAACGTGGCAGGTCATCGTCTGGGTACAATGGAGATTGAGTCGGCGCTAGTTTCTCATCCCGCTGTGGCAGAGGCGGCTGTGGTAGGCAAACCCGACGCTTTGAAAGGAGAAGAAATTTTTGCCTTTGTAATCCTGGAAGGCTCCCACCCACCCACCGCCGAACTAGAAAAAGCGCTTAAGCAGCACGTAGTCCAAGAAATTGGCGCGATCGCTAGACCTGGAGAAATTAGATTCACCGAAGCACTACCCAAAACCCGCTCAGGCAAAATTATGCGGCGTTTGCTCAGATCCTTAGCTGCTGGCGAAGAGATTACTAGCGACACTTCTACCCTAGAAGACCGTACTATTCTCGATAAACTAAGAGAAAGCGCCTTATCAGACAATCCCTAAATCACCCATTATTAGAGAAAATTACTTAATGATTACAGAACAAATTCCCACCACCGAGTCCACTAACTTAGTTCAAATTGCCCGCCCAGACTACAGTACAGAAGAAACCTATCAAATGTCCTTAGCCGCGGCGATCGCTGCCGAAGATCGGAAAGGTACAGATATTTTACTTTTGGCAATTGGCGAAGTGTCTGCCCTAGCCGATTATTTTGTAATTGTGACAGGCTTGTCTAAAGCCCAAGTGCGGGCGATCGCTAATGCCGCCAGAGACCAAATTGCCGAAGAATTTGATCGTCATCCACTTCATGCTAGTGGCAGCGAAGATACGGGCTGGATCTTGCTCGACTATGGCAGCATTATTATTCATGTGATGATGCCCCATGAGCGTGAATTTTATAATCTGGAAGCCTTCTGGGGTCATGTGACTAAACTAGGATTGCCGCCCCAATTGCCACTTCAAGGATTGTTAAATATTAGCCCCGCGATCGCGCTCACCTAAATACCTAAAATCTGTTGTGGGACTTATGGCTTAGCTGATGTTCCATCTGCATCTTGCGACCCTAATATTTATCACTTTAGTTAAACTTATCTACTTAAGTGCCATTAAAGCTGATAATAGAAGATTAACTTTTTAATTATTAATTTTTTATGAAGATTGGCGATCGCGTGCAGGTAAAAAATTCGATTGTGGTGTTTCATCATCCTGAACATCGAGGAAATCCCTTTGATATTCAAAATTTGACAGGGGAAATAATTGGCTTGGTGGAAGATAAAAAAGGTCGCCCAGTTAGCCCCAACTATCCACTAATGGTCAAATTTGGTGAAAAGTTTATTACTCACTTAGTCGATTACGAACTTGAGTTGGTTAGCTAGAAGCTGAATTAGTCCAGAGTTAAACCAGGCAAAATTGCCGACTTTTTCCGCTAGTCGATTTCGGGCTAAGGTGAAACAATATCTGCCGTGAGCATACTTTCACGCAAATTCCAAAATGATCTAGCCTAGGTACTCACCCCTGGGTTATTTTTATGGTCTATTGTTGTTTTGGGCTTCCCAAGTTAGCTCAAGCAGTACATTAATAACCGCGATCGCCACTAGTGCATTTCCTTTAAAGCCTTCGGTATAAATATTGGCAAAAGGTGACTTGTGTAGTCGTTGCTTGCTGTAATCTGTAGGACTAAAACTACTAGACACGCCAATGATTAAGGCTGGTTCAATTTCTCCTGGCTCGGCAAGGTTTAGCACCGTATCAAGGGCGGCGGATGATTCACTCACTACCGCGATCGCCTCAGGATAACGTTTCAACAGAGTTTCCATGCCCCAGTCAATGGCGGAACGTTCCTGTTGGGGACGGGTACTAGTTTCGGCAGCACAAAACACAGGATTGGCAAAGGTAGCCCGCACTTTAGGCATAATTCCTGCCATCACTATTGATGTATCCACAATAATTGGTAAGCGGTTAGCGATCGCACTAGCCCCTGCTTGCAAAGCTGAATTTGAGAATCGCAACACATTTTGATATTCATAATCCGCCGTAGCCTGAATCACCTGACGTAAAATCTCATACTCAGCAGGCGAAGAACTATGGCTGCCAATTTGCTGGTCGATCACGCTCAAAGTCTCTAAAGTTGTTTTGTGCCATTCCATGATTTATTTCTCTAAATTGTTACTGTCGGTCTTCCAATGTAGTTAAACGGCGGTTCGTAGTTTCACCGTAATCTGCCACAAATCGAATAAACTCCACCAATTGTCGTTGAGTATTGGCTTGCAGTTCTTTGAGTTGAGTAAGCTGTTCTCGATCATGTGCCTGTTGGTTGGCAGTAGCCTCAATTGCTCTAGCATTACTGTTAGCGATCGCCTGAGTATTGGCTAGATCTTGGCGCATCAGTTGCATATTGTCTCTAAAAGCGACTTGGCTTGCCTCGATTCTGGCTTGATTTTCTTCGGTTATGGCTTGGTTAGCGTCGGTTCTAGCTTGGTTAGCATCAGTTCTGGCTTGATTTTCTTCAGTTCTAGCTTGGTTAGCGTCGGTTCTGGCTTGGTTAGCATCAGTTCTGGCTTGGTTAGCGTCGGTTCTGGCTTGGTTAGCATCAGTTCTGGCTTGGCTTACAACAACACCTGCGAGGATAATTTGCATTTCTTCAAAAGTCATAAAAATTCCAGTATTTATTTAAATTGTAATATTATTTTCTTGATCGCCAGAGGATAACAACAATTGATCACAGTTTTGCTCTTTAAAGTTGGTAGCCAAAATTGATAGGCAAGAATTACAGTAGCTGAGCAAGAGTTTTAGGCGCGTAAATATTTGAGCTTGACGGATGAATCTTTTTTCGGATTGACGGGCTGTGGCTAACATCGCTAGGTCTGAGTCTAAAAGACGGATCTGTTTATTAATCTCCACACTATATGGCAGTAGTTCTGGCTCATTTGCCAAATTTTGAATTAGATTCCCTAGCTTGGATAGTAGCGGTTTTAGATCATTCAAATCCTGCTGCACATTTGGATCTAGATCTCGCCAAGTTTGAAATTCTAGGGCGATCGCTTGAAGATCTTGCAACAATTTATCTGCTCCCAATAAACTTAAACTAAACTTACTGAATACAGTATCTCAGAGATCAATTCAAATTAATTCAATATTAAGCAATGCAAATCGCCACTTGGAACGTAAATTCAATTCGCACTCGGCTGGCTCAAGTATTATCTTGGTTGGCGCAGAATCCCAAAATAGATGTGCTGTGTCTACAGGAAACGAAGGTAATCGATGCAGATTTTCCCTTAGCCGCTTTTCAGGAACTAGGTTGGCATTTACAGATTTATGGGCAGAAATCCTATAACGGTGTGGCGATCGCTTCACGTCAGCCCTTAGCACAGGTGAAATTGGGATTTGACGCAATGTTAGGAAACTTACCAGAATTAGCCCAATTTGAGGCGCAGAAAAGAGTAATTTGCGGCAGTCTGAATGGTGTAACGATTGTGAATCTCTATGTACCAAACGGCTCAGAAGTTGGCAGCGAGAAGTATATCTATAAATTGGCATGGTTGGCAATGTTGAAACTCTATTTGCAAGCGCTTTTGAGCCAAAATCCTCTATTGCTAGTATGCGGTGATTTTAATATTGCGCTGGAAGATATTGATATTCATAATGCCAAGGGAAGAGAAGCGAAGGTAATGTCTACGGATATTGAAAGAGAAGCCTTGAGAACAGTGCTAGAGCTAGGATTTAAAGATGCTTTTCGCAAATTCACGCCTGAGCCTGGGCATTATAGTTGGTGGGATTACCGCTCAGGCGGATTTAGCCGCAATCGGGGCTGGCGGATCGATCATCATTATCTATCGGCAGACTTGTATGAGAAGGCGATCGCTTGTTGGATAGATGTAGAACCACGCCACAAAGAACAGCCCAGCGATCATACTCCCGTTATAATAGAAATCTGACAGTATATGGAGGCTAACTATGACCGAATACGATGAAGTCCAGGCACAGCAAATCTTGCAAATGGCAATGACCAAATATAGCGATCGCAATCAAAAACTCTCTCGTGATCAACTGCGGGAAATTGCCGCAGAATTGGGCGTAAATGAGTCGGAATTTCAACTAGCTGAACAGGAATGGCGCAAAGCAAAGCTGATCAACCAAGAGAAAGCAATCTTTGCTCTAGATCAAAAGCGAAAATTTAACGACAGTATGCTCAAATTTGGCTTAGTGAACGCGACCCTAATTGGCTTAAATCTACTCACTTCCCATCAAGTTACTTGGTCAATTTATCCTTTGGTGATTTGGGGAATGGTAATGGGTTTGAAGGCTTGGGCAACTTTCCAAACCGAAAGCGAGGCCTATAACCAGGAATTTCTCAAATGGCAACAGAAACAGAAACGCAATCAACTTACCAACATAATTGCTGATCGGCTGGCAGGAACTGCTATTTCTACCCTTGCCCGCGTAAATACTTGGTTGAAGAGTCGCAGTTAAAATTATGCCCGTTATTCGCGTTAGAGAACACGTCAATCCCCTTTCCCATAAATACCAAAATCCTACGCCACCACCAAACTGGCAGGGAATCTATGACGATTGGCAAAAACCCCTAAGCCTAGATATTGGCTGTGGTAAGGGCGGCTACCTATTAGCGATCGCTTCAAAGCAACCCGAATGGAATTTCTTAGGATTGGAAATTAGAGAACCTTTAGTGGATCGAGCGATCGCCATTCAAGCAGAATTAGGTCTAAAGAATCTCCACTATCTCTTCTGTAATGTGAATGTTTCTCTGGCTGATCTCTTACCACCTGGGAAAATCAAACAGGTGACCATTCAATTCCCCGATCCTTGGTTCAAACGCCGTCAACATAAACGCCGCACGGTTCAACCGCAATTAGTAGAGGATCTATTTCCGCTTCTAGCAAATGGCGCACAAATTCTCTTGCAGTCCGATATTCAACCCGTGGCAAGGGAAATGCTTAGATCCTTTGAGCAAAATCCGCAATTTATCAACTTGGCAGGAAAAGGTAACTTCGCTGATCAGAATGTCTATCCCGAACATATTATGACCGAGAGAGAAGAATACGCGATCGCCCAAGGAGGATCTATCTATCGTGCCCATTTACAGTTATTATAAAAAATACGCAACCATCTTCTTACTCGCAGACGATGAGTGCTAGGTGAATTAGCCTAATCGGGAATACTCTAAAAAAAACTTAGAATATTGGTGAAACTCTGTCCTGTAATCGTGTGTAAACAAATTGTCCAAATCTTAAAATGGGATTAAGCTTCTCCACGCTTTTATCGAATATTTTTCTAAACCTCTAGCTTTTGCCTAGAGTTTGAATTTGTTCTAGGTTCAGCCCTGTATATTGGCTCACCAAATCTACCGATACCCCTGAATTAAGCATATTAAGCGCAATTTGAAACGTAGCTTCTATTTTGCCTTTAGCTTCACCCTTGGCTTCTCCTTTAGCTTCTCCTTCCAGCAGGATTTCCTGATAAATTACTGACTCTCGCATAATCTCGCTCCTTAATAATCTTTATTTAGATTTTAATCGATTAATTTCTATTCTTTCTGCTAAAACTTCGAGCAAGCGATCGCCCACTTGATTTAAATGATCCTCTGCACTAATTTCTAGGCGAATATCCGCCTGGGCATAAAGTCTTTGACGCTGTTGATAGATTGTCTGTAGGGTGGCAAAGGGATTCTCGGTATTTAATAAAGGTCGTTTATTTTGATTTGGGCTTTGGGCTGAATTAGACAAGAGCCGCTGAAAGAGAACTTCTAAATCCACATCTAGCCACACCACAATTCCATCTCGCAGGTGCGACCAATTTGAAGCCTTCAAAACAATTCCTCCACCAGTAGCGATCGCTAATCTAGTAAAACTCGAAACTTGAGCTAATACTTGGCTTTCGATTGTGCGAAATTCCACTTCACCATGGGCGGCAAAGATTTCAGGAATTTCCATTCCCACATAGCTTTCGATCAGATTATCCGTATCGATGAATTGATAGCCCAAACGTGGGGCAAGTTGTTTAGCGATCATGCTTTTACCTGCTCCCATCATCCCAATTAAATAAAGATTTGTACCGTCTAACATAAGGGTTTAGTGGGCAAAAATATCAGCATAGCCCAACAGATCTAAGCTGACTACCGTGGGAATATGGGCAAAACAGGCTTTAGCTAATTCGTGGCGATTTTCTCTGTCTAGCATCTTGATTAGTTTTTTGCGTATAGAAATTAAATAACGCACATCATTAGCAGCATAATTCAACTGTTCGGGTTCCAATTCATGTACATTCCCCCAATCTGAACTCTGCACGGTTTTATCAAGTTCCACTTTCTCTAGTTCTTTCACTAATTCTTTTAGCCCATGTCGATCTGTATAGGTACGGGCAAGTTTACTGGCGATTTTAGTACAAAAGATTGGATTAGTCTCAATTCCTAAATGTGCTCTCATCATTGCTACATCGAAGCGGGCAAAATGGAAAATCTTAGTAATTTTCTCTGCTTCCATTAACTTCTTTAAATTAGGGGCAGAATTTACGCCAGGGGGAATGCGAATCAGGCTAGTTTGATCCTGGGAATTACAGATCTGAATTAAACATAAGCGATCGCGTCGAGGAATCAGTCCCATTGCTTCTGTATCGATCGCCAAAACCTCAGAATCGAGATATAGTTGCAGCCTCTCAGCGTCAAGGTCGCGATCAAATACTTGTAAACTTTCCACTTTTATCTATTAACTTTCCACTTTTACTAAAAACATCTCAAGCCGATCTGGTGAGACATATCTAATCTTAAAGTTAGATGAGAGCAAGCGCAACTATAATCTAGGCTATTAGTGACTTAGACAGATTATGAACGCAGATAATGTCAACCCGACTGCCTATATCGATCACACTTTATTAGACAGTACCGCCAGTCCTGAACAGATCGATCAACTTTGTGCTGAGGCTGATCGCTATGGCTTTGCATCTGTTTGTGTTTATCCTTGCTATGTCAAGCAAGCGGTCGCGTTTTTGCATAATAAAAAGCCTAAAGTCTGTACCGTCATTGGCTTTCCCACAGGAGCAAACACTTCTGCCACTAAGTTATACGAAGCCCAAGAAGCAGTAGACAATGGTGCGGAGGAACTAGATGTAATGATCAATCTGGCTTGGCTAAAAGCTGGCGAAGCAGACCGTGTACATCAAGAAATTGCCCAAATTTGTGAAGCCACAGGCTCAGGGGTGAAGGCAATCTTAGAAATGGATTTATTAGCGATCGCCGAACAAAAATTAGCCGCGGAGATTTGTTTAGATGCAGGGGCAGCCTGGCTCAAAACCCATACTGGTTGGCATGGCGGCGTAAAAGTAGAACAGGTGGAAATGTTGGCGCAAATTGTCAAAGGCAGAGCAGGAATCAAAGCCTCTGGCGGAATTCGCACTTTAGAACAGGCACAGGCGTTAATTGCCGCAGGCGCTACTCGTCTAGGATTATCGCGTGGCGTAGAAATCATGCGCGAGTTAGATGATCGCTAAGCTTGCCAAACTATATTCCCTTGGGCTGCTTCTTCTAGAGCATTCTCTACATAATCAGGGCAACTGCGCCAATTCACTTGAGTATCTCGAAAAAAGAGCTTGAGAGTATCCATTGCCTCGCGGCGATTGCTCTTGATTTGCTCGAATAATAGCGGCGATCGCTGATCGAAGAAGTCTTTTTTGGCAGACTGTACCGCTAGATCTATCACCCGCTCGAACTTACTACCCAATTCTTGTTTTGCTCGCTGCCGCAGGGCAGTCATTTCCTCTTCATTACCGCCATACATCGGTGGTAGCTGATTGAGTGCCATTGCCACAATTTCTTCTAACCGCGTTTTGTTTACAATTTCAGGCGGGAAACGGCGCAACTTTTGCAGGATCAGACGAGTTACGGGTAGACGTAGGGCATTGAAACAGTAAAACTTGGCGGGTAGGATATAACTTTGATATTCTACTGATAATTGCGCTTGCTTAGGAATTTGCGCTGATTTTTTTGTAAGTTTCTGTTCAAGAATCAACTTTAGTAGGTTTGGTAGTTGCTTCCAGGTGAGGTTTTGCACAGCCAATTGTTTTTGCAACAGTAGCAAGGCTCTAGCTGGTAGTTCCTGCTCGGCAGGATTGATCACATAATTGCGCTGGGGATTAACCCAAAGGTTTTCGATCGCGTAATGGACATGATCTTCAATCGCAATGCGGGAATTAGCTTGAGCGAGGTCAAGTTGAATTCGCCAGTCTTTTTCAGTCGCCACATAGACAGGTGGAAGTTGATTGAGCGCATAGATCACGATTTCATTGATACTTGACTGCTGCTGCAAGCGCCCTCCAGACTCGTTTGCCTGGCGATCGATCTCGCTCACAATTAAATCAAGTAGCAGATTTCTACAGCTTTCCATCTTTTCTCTGGCTAGTTGGCTTTGTGCCCTAAACTATATTAGAACTGATTTTGGCAAAGCGTGAGAGCGGAATATGCAACGCGCATTGCTATGTGGCTACTACGGCAAGGGAAACGGCGGCGATGAGGCACTTTTGGCAACATTGCTACAAATGCTAGGCGATCGCTATCAACCTTTGGTACTTTCGGGAAATCCCCAAGCTACGGAAAAACTTCATCAAGTGGAAAGCAGCGATCGCAACTCGGCTCTGAGCATCATTAAAAGCTTAAAGCGCTCCGAATTATTTATTTGGGGCGGTGGCAGTCTAATGCAGGACTCTACTAGTCTGCGAAACCCTATTTATTATGGGGGCTTAATGGGTCTGGCTCAAAAAATGGGCTTAAAAACTGTTGCCTGGGCACAGGGAATTGGGCCGCTTGATCAACCTTTGAGTCAATGGATTGCCAGAAAGACCTTACAAAACTGCGATCGGGTTAGTGTGCGGGATGATTATTCGGCACAGCAGCTAAAAAATTGGGGTATAAAATCTCAGGTTGCTCCCGACCCAGTTTGGGCGTTAAATTCCAAACCTTTGCCCCACCTGTGGGATCTGCCAGCGCCTAGAATTGCCGTGACTTGGCGATCGCATCGCCAATTGACTCCTTCCCGTCTCGATCTTTTGATTCAAGCCTTAAAATCTTTCCAAAAAGCCACTGACGCTTATATTTTAATTGTGCCGTTTCAGCCTAGTCAAGATCAGGCAATCGCCCAGCAAATTCATAATGCTCTGCCGCAAAAAAGTGAGATTATTCGGGAAAGTGATCCACGTTTACTCAAAGGAATTTTTCGAGGGGTGGATATGGCGATCGCTATGCGACTACATGGATTGATTATGGCAGCCGCAGAAGGTTGTCGTTGTTGGGCGATTAGCTACGATCCAAAGGTTTCCTATTTAATGCAAGAATTAGGAATGCCTGGTTGGGAATTAGCAGATTTGCCTGAAGATCCCAATTTAATTTGCCAAGCTTGGCTAGAACATTATCTGAATGGTGAGCCTTTGAGTAATGATAGTTTGCTATCTCTAAGCGATCGCGCTGGGCTACATCAACAGATTCTCCAAAATATTTAATTTCCTAATTTAATATCTTATTTTCCCTATGTCTGAACTAGCTCCTAAATTACTTAAACTGATACCTGCGGATGCTGCCTTAGTAGTAGAAGTAGGCAAATTACCAGGACTAGCTGAGAGTTTTCAGACAATTAATCCTTTTGGTAAATATGTGCAGATCGATAATCTAACCGATTTAGATCAAATCTCAACAGATTCAGTGGATTGTTTGGTATATTCTGATTTTGCCGAATTAAATAAGAACTTAAATATTCGCTCAGAAAATCTCTCTTCTCAGATCAAATTTCTTAAGCCCGCAGGAATAGCGATCGGCTACTGTCGTAATCTCTATTTTTGGAGAGCACTAACTTCTTACCTATCAGGCAATCCTGACATTTCTGCTCTATCCCTAATTCAACTGAAGCAAGAAATAGAAGCTTCTCTCTCTCTGGTTGAATTGAAAGCAGATCCTGAAAATTCTGCCGATCAAACCCAAGCCAATCAGTTTATTAATCTAATTCAGCCAGTTTTAGAATATTTAGGAATGCCTTCAGCCCAAATTTCCGCCATATTACTTGCCCAAGGATTCTTATTCCGCGCCAATAAAAATCACTTCTCATTGCGAAAGCTACTGATTCACACCTTTATTGCGGCTCCCATCGGTTGCGATCGGGTGCGGGTATTAGAGCCAGATCATTTTAGTGCTTCCTATCCTGGGAATCGAATTATCCAATCACGAGTCGGAGAATCAGTTAATCTAAATCTCTCCAATCCAGACGAAGAGAAGGTGATGATTTGGCAGAGAGCGCTTTTACGTTATCCCGAAGATATTCAGAAGCAGAAATTATTGCTCAAAAATGACTACCTAATCGTGGCTGAACATGATGATGATCCCTACTTTTGGCCAGAAAATGCAGACAATAAATATCTCTTATTTTGGAGTTCTCATTGTGTCCAAACTAGCACGCCTACTCTAGCCGAACACTTAAAGCAATGGAATCCCAATGTCACAGTATTTGCAAATCAGTTGGCTTTTTTACCTGAACGCCGAGTCTATCAAAAGAAATCACAAGTTTCCCTCTTTTTTGGCGCTCTCAACCGTCAAGCCGACTGGGAACCGATCATGACCGCTTTAAATCGAGTTTTGCGAAAATTCCAACAGGTGCAAGTGCAGGTGATTCATGATCGCGCCTTTTTTGAAGCATTAGCAACTAAACATAAGCAATTTACGCCCTGGTGCGCCTACGAGAAGTATCAGCAGATTTTACATAGTTGCGATATTGGCATTTTGCCATTGAATGATACGCAATTTAATCGCATGAAATCTGATTTGAAATTTCTCGAACATGCTGGTCATGGCACTGTCGCCCTTGCTAGCCCTGTGGTTTATCAAGATTCAATTGCGGAAGGGGAAACGGGCATGGTTTATCATTCTCCCACAGAATTTGAAGAGAAATTAATTGAACTAATTCGCAATCATAGTCTGCGTCAAAAAATCGCCGAAAATGCCTACAATTGGGTCAAGGGGAATCGGCTGATGTCTCAACACTTTCAACAAAGAAGAGAATGGTACTTGGAAATGCGATCGCAACTGCCTAGACTAAATGCTGAGTTACGCGATCGCTGTCCTCAAATGTTTGAATAAAAATTAAACGTATCGGTCACACCCAGTTATGACTCAAGAAGCACCAACTATCTCTCTATCTAAACCATCTACTCCCTTCCCAGCATAGGATTAGACATTACAAGTTGTAGCGAGAGAATAGATATACTGAAGAGTATTTGAGATCTATGACAAGAACTCTCATCTACTTAATTCTGCCATAACATCGGCTACCGAACCGTAGGGCAACCGCACACGTTTCTTAACAAAGTAATACATATTTCTTAATAATCACTCAAGACTAAACAGTGTCTATGTTTAAAGCCTCAAGGATAGCCTTAAGATAGTTGTTATTCCATCCAGCCTTGAGTCGTTTGGCAGCAATTCCAAATTTAAAAAGTAGCAGATAATACAGATGTAAGTATTAAAATAGGGGTAGAGATTCTAAAGAAGTCAAAATCACAACATCATTTGAATAATGCAAGAAAAGGTTCTAATTTTCAGTATTCTTCTAGGATTTCTACATGAAGCAAGCAAGGAAATCAAAGATCCTCGCGGGGCAAGTAATGCCACAAAATATAAAGTTAGTGATGGGATACTTGCCGCGTTTTCGATGTTCTTCATACAATGTGAATCATTTTTAGAACATCAAAGACAAATGCAGAGTCGGAAGGGCAAGGATAATGCTCAAAGTCTATTTGGATTAAAGAAGATACCGAGTGACCAGCAAATACGCAACATTCTTGATCTAATTACGGCGAATACCCTGAACATAGTATTTGTGAGAATTTATCAATTTCTACAAATAGGAAAGCAGCTCAAAAACTACGAAAGGTTATGTGGGAATCTATTAATTTGTTTGGATGGAACTCAGTACCATAGTTCGACAAAAATCTCCTGTGAATGTTGCAATACCCGCAACCATCGCAATGGCAAGGTAGCATACTCACACATAGCGATCTTGCCCGTGATTGCAGCACCAAACTGTCAAGAAGTAATCTCCACCAGAATTCGTGGTACCGCAAGATGGACATCAGAAGCAAGATTGTGAGACAGCCGCCGTAAAACGTTGGATTAGCCGTCATCACCTAAAAGGTCAACCAGTGACACTTTTAGGTGATGACCTCTATAGTCGTCAATCGATCTGCCAACATAGTTTAGATGCTGAGATGAACTTCATATTTACCTGTTTACCATCTAGTCATCCTAGTTTGTATGCGTGGCTAGAACATTTAGAAAAGAATGACAAATTAGAGCATTTAAGCACAAAGCAGATGCAGGAAAAAACAAGACAAATATACAATTATCGATTTGTGAATCAGATTCCATTACGAGAAGAGCAGCCAGCAATGTTGGTGAACTGGGGTGAATTGACAATTCTAAATGGCGATGACGGTTCCGTAATCTATCATAATGCTTTTATTACTAACCACTCTATTAACCTCGATAATATCGCAGAAGCTATTGCATCAGCTAGAGTCCGTTGGAAGACAGAAAATGAGAACCAGAATATCCTGAAGACCAAGGGGTATAACCTAGAGCATAATTTCGGACATGGACATGGACAAAAGCATCTATCATCCACACTTTTAACCCTGAATTTGCTGGCTTTTCTGTTCCACTCGGTCTTACATTTACTCGATTCTGGTTATCAACAGATTCGTCGTAAGCGAGTTACTCGCAGAGGCTTCTTTCAAGATATTCTCGCTCTCACCAAATATTTTCTGTTTGAAAGTTGGCAGCATTTGATC
>Ga0163144_10006167_pt1 | contig 26523 bp, 21 predicted proteins | sample OliLak19BULKMAT1_FD_123175 | JGI IMG/M metagenome (GOLD analysis project Ga0163144, IMG submission 123175) | Freshwater microbial mat bacterial communities from Lake Vanda, McMurdo Dry Valleys, Antarctica - Oligotrophic Lake LV.19.BULKMAT1 | ecosystem: Environmental > Aquatic > Freshwater >...
ACCTTTTCGCCGGATACCAACCGGCTGGCCGAGACGCTCGTGCCGTAGCGGTCGATAGCGTCCTTCGCGGCCTGGGAAACCAAGGGGTCTCCCGACATGCTGAGGTAGTTGAAGCCGGAGAAGTTGATCAGTTCGCGTCCCTCGATCACGGTGGTGTCCATTGAGAGCCGTTCGTGGACGTTGAAAAATGGATTTCCGACGCCCGACTCTTCAATCAGATCGAGGTTCTCCCGCAGTTTCAGATATTCGGGATACTTGTCAAAGCGATAGTTCTCGACAGGCACCTCGCCTGCATGCGGCTTGGGCCGCACCGGACGCCCTTCGCCCAGATACTTTTCGACGGCCGCGAGCACCTGGCGACAGGTTTCGAGTTGAGCCATGACGTCTTCGGGAAAACGACCGCCGAAGCGTTCTTCCAAGGCCGCCATGATTTCCATGCGCTCTAGCGAATCGAGCCCCAAATCGACGATGCTCGTATCGATCGTCAGGCCCTTGGCGCGTTCGCGGGCCACGCGACGGACTTCGTCGAGCACTTGTTCGGCTTTGCTCTTGGCGGCGATGGCGTTTGCGGGCGCTTCGATCGATTTGAGATCGCCGTTCGCATAAAATGGCATGCCGATCGAGGACTGCTTCTTATTTTCGCCGCCATTCCGGTGTTTACTTCCCGCCATGCCGTTGCCCGTGTGCGGTTGAGCCGAACTGGCCGCCGCCAAATCGTCGATTACAGCCAGAGCGGTCGGATCGTGGCCATTGGAATCGATCAGTTCGTCGGAAGTATCACTGTCGGCGGAATCACTGTCGGAATCCCATTTCGCGACGACGTCCAAATGCCCGTCCAGATACCCCTTGCGACAAGCGTGTCGCTGGATCTTGCCGCTCGAGGTCTTCGGGATGCTGCCGGCCTTGACTAGCACAATCGAGTCGACGAGCAACTCATGCTCTTTGGCCACGTCGCGCCGAATGGCCTCGAAAATCGGCTCAAGGTGGGTCCGCTGAGTGCGCTCGACTTCGTAGACGATGACGAGCCGCTGCGCGTCGCCCCGTTGTGCGTTGCTTTCGGCAACCGTGAACGCTGCGCCGCAATTCGGCCGCAATCCGCCGTGGCTTTTCTCGACGGTCAATTCAATATCGTGCGGATAGTGGTTCAAACCGCGAACGATGATCAAGTCCTTCAGTCGCCCTGTGATGTACAGTTCGCCGTCCTCGAGCACACCCAGGTCTCCGGTTCGCAAAAATGGCCCCTCGTCGGTTCCGGCCAGCCGCGCGCGGAAAATCTGGTCGCTTTCCTCGGGTCGATTCCAATAACCCTGTGCGACGCTCGGTCCGCGAACCCAGACTTCGCCCATCTGGCCAGGGGCACGCGGAATGCGGGTTTCGGGATCGACGATCGCAATCGTCTGGTCGGGCAGATTCTGACCGCATCCGACAAGCAGCCGGCGGTCGGCGCTCGCACCGCTCGCATCCCGAACTTCGCCGTTCTCAAGACTGCGCGCCTCGAAAGCACGGATACGAGGCGCTTCATCTTTGTAGCCGCCGGAGACCAGCAACGTCGCTTCCGCCAGCCCGTAACAGGGAAAGAATGCTTCGCGTCGAAACCCATAAGGGCCAAAGGCGTCGACGAATCGATCGATCGTTTCGGCACGCACGGGTTCCGCCCCGTTAAAGGCCAATGTCCAGCAACTGAGATCCAAGCCTTCACGTTGTTCGGGGGTTGTCTTGCGAACGCACAAGTCGTAGGCGAAGTTCGGGCCGCCGCTCATCGTCGCCCGATACTTGCTGATCGCCCGCAACCAGCGCAGCGGCCTCTGCAAGAAAGCCACCGGCGACATGATCACGTTCGGACAGCCAATGTACAACGGCTGCAAGATGCCGCCGACCAATCCCATGTCGTGGTAGCTGGGCAGCCAGAAAACGCCGAGCGCCTTGCGACTGGGCTCGAAGCAATGCCCGATTAACGCACAGTTGTGCAGCAAGTTGCCGTGCGTGAGCATCACGCCTTTGGGGGTGCCCGTCGAACCTGACGTGTATTGCAAGAACGCCAGCGTATAGCGATCGGACTTGGGATCGACCCACGCGGCGTCGACGGCCTGGGCGGCATCATCCGTCGAGACCCAACGAAGTGACCGCAAATCAGGGGTCCCCTGCAATTGCGAGGAGACCCGTTCCCATACGGCGCTAGTCGTCAACGCCACGTGGGCATCGGCGTCGGCGGCGATGGCTTCAATCCGCTCCAGCGAGCGATTCATTCTGGGAGGATAAGCAGGAACGGCAACGACGCCGGCATACAAACAAGCGAAAAAACACACTACGAAGTCGAGACCCGCGGGGTACAAGAGCAACGCACGTCGCCCTTCGAGATCGAGCGATTGGAGCCGAGCCGCAAGTGCTCGCACGCGCTCGTCGAGCTGCCCGTACGTAAGGCTGATTTCGTCGCTCTCGCCGTCAGCCAAAAACACATAGGCGATTTCGTCGCGCTGATGCGTCGCCCGGTGTCTCAACAATTGGACCACAGATGAAGGACCAAAGAACGATCCCGAGGTTTGATCGAGCACGACTTTTCTCACTCCCAGTTTTGCAGCGAGTGCCCGATGCATGCTCGTCGCCAGCCCAAGGCGGCAGCTATTTGACCATTCAGGCAGTCAAGGCAACAATCCGCTGGATGCAGCGAGGTGGGCGGAACCGCCGATTTCAGGCTGAAATCCTGTGTGGACGCGCCAGAACTCGCGCGGGCGCCGGACCTATCGCATCGTCGATTCGTAGCCGCGTAACGCGATCGATTCGGCGTTTATTCAGCAACAACGTCCTCAGCAAAACCGTCAATAGAAGTAGAATCTGAAACAGATTACCACGTTGGCCAAGTCGATTCAAACAACTTTCCAGCCACTTTCGCGGCTTTCTGTGGAGACGAACACGGCAATCCGTAAATGCAAAATGCTTGCCGTAATCGTTGAAAATCCTCAAGGCTCGCCAGGTTTCCCACGCGTCAATAGGCACGTCATGGATGTCGACTGGACGTTGGCAACGCGATTGATTTCCAGCGTCGAACATTCGTTGGGCAACATTCGCGTTGCCTTCATCGCGTGGCGACAGAGTGCCGTGCGCGAATACACGCCTTGCGCCGAACTTTGAGGCGTTCTCGATTTGGGTTCACAATTCTATGCAGGTGCAGATCTCGGAGAAAGCGTCGCCTATCGCAGTATTTTCAGAACGTCTCGTCTGGATGGAGCGACACAATTCGCCCGCATTTCCGCGGACAGTGCAAGCGTCAGTCCGCTGCGATCTAACCCAATCGGGGTGTGGGAACGCGATGCGTCGCTGCTGCATACACCGTATTTTCCGGCCCATGGTGAGTTAAGCGGCGCCTAGGGCAGATTGACTTCGCCGCGGCCGTGGATGAAGCTACACCCAATCGGGTCGGTGGCGCAGTTAAATGCCAACTGGAAGATGCTCGCCCAATCCGCTTACCATCCCCCTTCCGAGGCACCGCGCGGAATCGCCAACGGCCAATTCGAAGGAGCGCTTGCAATGAGAGTCAAAAGCCCTGTTCGCGCCGCCGCGTCCTCCCTCGCGATTTGCCTAATCGTTGCAAGTTCCGCAATCGCCGACGACAACTGGCCGCAGTTCCGGGGGCCCGCGGCGTTGGGAGTGGCCGAGAACGCGAGCTTGCCCGATACCTGGAGCGCGACACAAAACGTGCTCTGGAAACAGAAGGTGCCCGGAGGTGGTTGGTCGTCGCCGATCGTCTGGGGTCAGAAGATCTTTCTCACCAGCGTCGTCAGCGATGCGCCAAACGAAGATCAGAAGCGCGGGCTCTATCTGGGCGGCGATCGCAAGAAGCCGCCTGTCGGCATCCATCATTGGTACGTGCTCTGCCTCGACCTGGCGACCGGCGCGATTCAATGGCAGCGAACGGCGCACGAAGGACAACCGGTCGAATCGATTCACCTGAAGAACTCGTACGCGACCGAGACGCCCGTGACTGACGGCAAGCGCGTCTATGCTTACTTCGGCAATTTGGGAATCTACTGCTACGACTTGGACGGAAAACCTCTGTGGTCGCGTCCGGTCGATCCCCACAAGGTCGCCAATGGTTGGGGCACCGGTGCATCGCCGACGCTGCACGATGGCCGGCTATACATTCTCAACGACAACGAGGATCAGTCGTACCTGGCCGCGCTCGACACTGCGACGGGCGACGAGCTCTGGCGCACGCCGCGCGAGGAAAAGAGCAGTTGGGCAACGCCCTTCGTTTGGCAAAACGGCCTGCGAACCGAGATCGTCACCATGGGCGCCGACATGGCCCGCTCATACGACACCGGTGGCAACGAGCTGTGGCGCCTGGGAGGCATGTCGGGCAACTCGATCCCCACGCCATTCGCCGCGGGCGACGTCGTTTACCTGAGCTCCGGCAATTTCATGGCCAACCGCAAGCCGCTGTTGGCCGTCCGCGCGGGCGCCACGGGAGACATCAGCCTGGCCGCGAACGAGCCGAACAACGCCTACGTCCTCTGGCGACAGAAGATGGCGTCGGGCTACAATCCTTCGCCATTGCTGTACAAGGGGCGGGTGTACGTGCTGCGCGATCTGGGCGTGATGGCCTGCTACGACGCCAAGACGGGACAGGAGCTTTACGAGCGGCGACGAATTCCCGAGGGTCGCGCGTTCACGGCATCGCCCTGGGCATACAACGATCAGATCTTCTGCCTGAATGAGTACGGCACGACGATCGTTCTCGAGTCCGGCCCGGAGTTCAAGGTCCTACGGACCAACATGCTGCCGGCGGATGAGATTTACCTGGCGACGCCCGCCATTGCAGGCGACCGGCTGCTAGTGCGCAGCGACCGGCACTTGTACGCCATCGGTAAGACGAAGGATGTGCAGGCGGCCAAGCCGTAGGCTTCACTTCGACTGATTGGCTCCGCACTTTACTCCGCACCAGTCGCCGTCTCTTCGGTCTGAAACTGTGCCAGCGACCGGCCCAGCCGCTTGCGATCGGCACGTGGAGCCGCTGCGAGAGGTTCTCGGTTCAATGAAGCCTCGTACTTCAGCGCAGGCGATTGCCTGAGGACCGTGGCAAGCTGCGGATGCAACGATTCCTTGTCGCTGATATCGCCCAATTGCTCGACGGCGTCGGAAAAACCCAACAGCACGGCCCGTCGAACGCTGTCGCGAATCCAGGCGAAGACTCCTACATTGCTATTCATGCTTTGGCTCCCGATAAGTTGGAGAATCGCTGACAGGACGCGCGATGTTCTTGCGCGTCTGGACGATGGCCGACGGTCCGTCGTGGCGCCCCCTCGACTTTGCGCCGCGGATCACGTCCGCAGGACAAAATCGGTCGGGGATGGTACCGAGAAACGGTGTGCTGCGGAAGGCCGGGTTCCGCGAAACAGAAGAACTGCCCCCCTGACCTGCCCCACTTGCCCGCACCGCCCTGGCGCGGATCATGCGAGGAAATTGGCGTCTACGGTCCCGAAACATGAACGGAAGTGCCTGGGAATCGAACGATCGCGAAAAATGCTCGAAAAACCGATAGTCCCACCGGAAGCGGCGCGGAAACCGGCGCACTCGGGGTTCGTGATGCCCGCAACGACCCCAACCTAGCAGCAGGTATCTCGGCCTGGGTTTCACTGTCTGAATCGACCAAAACTGAAATTCTGACTCTCATACGTGGGGATAGAAGCCCAGATTGAATTGTTGCAGAAGCGCTCCCAATATCCCCAGAACGGACTAATATACCTAACAGGCCCAGCGCGCCAGGACGCGAGCACCTTCTCTCAGGCCACTTGAGTTTGGGCAGCCATCCCATAGAAAACGCCGGTGCTTGCGAGCGCGACCGTTAAGCCTAACTTTACTACCCAGACGTCATTCCCGCGCAGGCGGGAATCCAGGGGCTCGGGGGAGGGCGTTTGCGAACGAGACTTTTGCGCGGCAGCGGTGAATCTCGTCGTGCAGGGTCGACTTACGGTGTACTCGATTCCCACCTGCGCGGGAATGACGGTGATGATGCGCGCCAAAAAAGCGATCGAGGTGACCCATGGGCCACTTCGATCGCGACAACCACTCGAAATGAGTTACGCCTTGGCATGCAGATCTCGATGTGCTCTGACCTTATCGCGCGAGGCTTTGGCAGCAGCATACTGCTTTTGCAGGGTTCCGACTCTATCACGACCGAGTCGCTGATGAGTCCGTGACGGTCGACAATCGGCGGACCGGTCCCATTAGTACCGTAGTGGAAGCGATGGCGGTAATATTCAAAGACTGGAACAGGCGTCCTCCAATCGCGGCGACGATTCGCCGGCCGTCGAATCGGCCGGAGGCGTTGGCCTCGCGGGCAGGCCCCACGCGACCAGGGCCAGAGATAAACACGTGATAACCGCGGCCGCGATAAAACTCGCCGGCAGCCCGAATTCGTCCGACAAGGCCCCGAATCCAACCGGCGCGAGGCTGGTCGCGAGACTCATCAGTTGGAGCATGGCCATATTCTGGCGCAGCCGATTCGCTCGCGATCGTGCCATAATGAAATTGGGATAGTAGATGCCGTAGAGCTCGCCTGCGCCCATCAATCCGAAGCTTAGCAAGAACCAGCGATTGGGCGCCGCGAGGGCCCATACGATGCCTGCCAGACAGAACGCCCCGGTAACCAACACACCCAGTTTGGCGTGCGTGCGCACGAGTAGCCAACCCAACATGAAGCCAGCGGTCATCTTAAAGCAAAACCGAAGGGCATTCTGGTAGCCGGCGTACTCTTCGGCGGGGCGATGCAACGCTTCGATGGTGTAGAGCGACATGTTGTTGGTAATCGTGAAGCCCGCATCGACCAAGACGTAGGCAAGAATGGCGCAGGCGAGAATGCGGTCTCGCGTCAATTCCGTCGCCGATTCCAGAAGTGTCGATAGCAATGCGGCTCTCGGCGCGTCGTCATGCACTTCCGGCAATTTGAACTGGCTGGACAGGATCGCGGCCAGGCAGAGGACCGGCGTTGTTGCGGCAAACAGCGCTGCGAAGTTCAAGGGAAACCCAAGTGGCGTGATGTTCACATGAGTCAACGACAGTCCTTGGGCGAATGTGAAGTCCGGAATGACGACCTCACCGGACAGCAACAATTGGGCGAGGAGTGCGCCGATGACCGCGAAGAAGGGGCCCAAACCAAATGACAGGGAGTAAGCCCAGCCGCGCAACTCGAGCGACATGCCTCGATTCACGACTTCCCATACGAAGACGTTGCGGCTTCCTAGTCCAGCGCCGATCATGGCGCCGTAAACGATGACTGCGGCGAGCCTGAACTGCGTCGAGACTGGCCACCACAGCGACAGTGCCACTAGCAGACCAGCCAGTGCCATCGCCAAATAGGCGATCGCTAGGGCCGGCGCGGTGGCCGAAACCTTCTGGAACCGCGCCGCGACAAACACGGGAACAATCACTGCCCAAAAATACGCGGACGCGGGCAAATTCGCTACTGTGTCAGATGCTCCGAGTCCGGCGCATAAAGACGTCTGCGTAATGCCCACGTAGACGACTGGCGCGGTGAAATATACCAGACAGTTGGTGGTCGAATACAGCGCAACGTTGCGAATCTGCTGGCGGCGAGGGAGCGGGACGGCGTTCACGGTACCTCAATTCAACCTTCCAAAGCCGGTATGTTTCACCGGGCCGCCGATGCGGCGGGTTGCGTCGCCGGCGCGAATGGCGTCGGCCAGTTCCGCGAAAATACTCTCGGCGGCCGCCAGATAGGCTTCGACGTGGCGCGACTCGTGCGCCAGTGACGGATAGAAAGCCGCGCCCGCAAGAATTCCGTGCTCTAGCATCCGCACGGTGAGCAGTGTTTGCAACGCCGCGCCGTCGGCATGATCGAACGAGAGCGACGAAATTGCGGGGTGACCGGTGATCCTCAGCGGCAGCTTATGCAGCCCCGCCAATTGCTGCACGCCGTTTCGCCACAGCATGCCGATTGCGTGCAAGTGCGAGGGCGCGTCCGTGCGGCGCAGCCTTTGAATCGTCGCCAAGGCCGCGGCGGGACCAACGCCGTCGGTCCAGTACGTGCTCGATATGAACGACTGTTGTGCCGCTTGCATGACGCGGCCACGACCTAGGATGGCAGCCATCGGATGGCCGTTGGCCAATGCTTTGCCGAAGACCGCGACATCTGGTTGTAGTCCATAACGCAAATGGACACCGCCCAGCCCGAATCGCCAACCAGCCGTAATTTCGTCAACCACCAAAATTGCGCCACAGCCATCGCATAGCTCGCGTACGCCTTCGAGAAAGCCGGGCTCGGGATCGACGCTGCGCGTGGGTTCCATGACGACCGCCGCGAGTCCACGCCCCTGCCGACGAACGATCGCCGCCAAATCCTCCAGCTTGTTGTAGGCAAACGGCAAGGCCGTGCCCGCCAACTGCGAGGGGACGCCCGCCGGCGACAAGCCGGGCAATAGGTGGCCTGCCAGCGGATCGCGGTCATCCGTCGGTACCAGATTCGCGGCAAGATACCAATCGTGCCATCCGTGGTATCCGCAGAACGCGATGGTATCGCGGCCGGTTGCGGCCCGCGCGATGCGCACGGCCACGGCCATCGCCTCGCCGCCTGCGCGAGCGAATCGCACGCTGTCGGCCCAGGGATGCAATTCGATCAGTTGTTCGGCCAACGCGACTTCGTCGGGTGAGTTCAGCGTACACATCGAGCCGTTGTAGACACGGCGGACGACGGCCTCGGTGACTTCAGTATCAGCATAACCCAACAGGCACGACCCGATGCCCATGATCGACATGTCGAGATAGATGTTGCCGTCGAGATCGACGATTTCGCAGCCATGCGCCGAAGCGTAGTACGCGGGCCATTGGTCAGGCGCGAACATCTCGGGCCGCTTGCTGAGCAACTGTGTGCCGCCGGGAATGATTTGCTTCGCCCGGCGATAGAGATATTGCGATTCACTCGTGGAGCGCTTCGGCGCCGCTGCGGCGCCGATACCGTCGGGCCGCGCCGCTGCGTCGACTGTCCAATTCTCATCACTTTCCTGAGACGCCATAAACACCTGCGACGATCATAAGAGACGATCGAGACCGAACAATCGTAACGCATTACCGCGAAGGATTTGGTGCTTTACGGCGTCGGGCAAGTCCGACTGGTCGATGCGAGCACGTTGCATTCCCGCATGGTAGAGGGGCGTATCCGTGCCGAACAGCACACGATCGGCGCCCATCTCGCGCACTGCCCATTCGATCAGGCCCGGTGTAATCGATTGGGCACTCGACGTATCGGCGTAGACGTTTCCATGCCTCGACTGCTGTACGGCTCGAACTTGATGCGTAAGTTGACCATCCCAACCGCATCCGATGTGCGCTAGGATTAGGGTGACCTCGGGATGCTCGTTCGCCAGCGGGACGAAGTCGGCCGCCAGGCTGTTCTGTTCGCTGGAATGAGTCAGGATGATCGCCCTGCGGGCGGCGGCGAACTCGAAGATCGCTCGGCCGTGGTCTCGGATCGGGTAGCAATGTTCTTCAGGATGGATCTTGATGCCGACGCACCGAGGCTGTCGTAGCATCTCATCGGCCTGATCGAACGTGCGCGGTTCGCGTGGATCGATGACGACGTACTGCAACAAGCCCGGCTGCTGTAGAACAGTTTCCGCGGCGTGGACGTTTCCCGCGATGGCGTTTCCTCCGCCGCGCGGCAACAGGGCTTCGAGCGGAGATACGATCGTGTACTCAATTTGGGCCAATTCGGCACGCCGCTGGACCTCTACGGCGTCGGCCGACATCAGTTCATTGACCAGCGCGTCCGGCGCGCCGCGCACGTAGCGCCCGTAATGTGCGTGAACGTCGATCGCGGAAATCGTGGGCATGGTCATCGACGAACCTCGGTCGTTTCAGTCAGCAGTTGTGGTTGACCGTCGTTCAACCGCGGTTTCGCCGGCAAGCCGACGGCTACGATAAGTAGCGACGCCAAGAGCATGCAGCTTGCCACGGCAAAACTCGCGGTCAGCGAGACCTTGTCCGAGATCGCTCCAAACGCCGGAGGCGCCAGACAGGTCACGAGAGTTAACAGTTGCAGAACGGCCATGTTCTGGCGAATTCGATCTGGCCGCGAGCGATCCATGATGTAGTTAGGATAGTAGACGCCATACAGTTCGCCTGCGCCCATCAGTCCGAAGCTGACCAGAAACCACGCTTTAGGCAATAGCAACAACCAGAAGACGCCGCTCACGCACAATCCACAAGTGGCTAACAGGCCCATCTTCGCATGCGTGTGTGCGATCGCCCAGCCTAAGAGGAGCCCTGCGACGACCTTGAACGAAAAGCGAATTGCATTCTGATAGCCGGCGTAATCCTCGGCTGGGTGGCCCAACGCCAACGGCGTGTAAAGCGCCATATTGTTGGAAATGGTGGACCCCGCGTCGACTAACAAATACGCGACCACGGCTAGCAGCAGAACACGATCTGATATGAGCTCGCGTCCCACAAGGAAAAAATTCGATACGAATGGCGGCCTGGGAGATTCGTCGTAGACCGTCGGCAGGACGTATCGCATGGCGGCGATAGCACAGACGATCAGGACGAGCGAACTAACCGCGAAGAGCGCCGCGAAATTACGCGGGAATTCCAGGGGAGTCATCGCGAAGGTCCGCATGGAGAATCCTGAGTGGGAAACCCACGGCAACTCGATCGTGCCCGACAGCAGCCATTGTGCTCCGAGCGAACCGACCACGGCCAACAACGGTCCGACACCGAACGCCAGGGCGTAGGCCAGTCCTCGACGACGTTGCGAAATGCCGCGGCCGACCATCTCCCACAGAAACGCGTTGACGACCGCTAGCGCCGCGCCGACCAGGCCGCCATACAGTACGACCGTTGTCAATCGCAAGTTCGTCGATACGGGCCACTGCAATGCGGCGGCCACCAGTACGCCCGCCAGCGCAAGCACCGCATATCCGCAAACCAGTACTGGTCGAATCGACGCCACGGTATGAAATCGCCAGGCGACGACCAATGGGGCCGCGGCGCCCCAGAATGCGGCTGAGGCGGGGAGGTTCGCTACCGTGTCCGAGGATCCCAAGGCGCTGCACAAGCTGGCCTGAGTAATACCGACGTAAATAACCGGCGCCGAAAGGTAAACCAATCCGTTGGTGACGACAAACACGGCGACGTTGCGGCGCTGCTGTGCGGCGGTCAATTCGCCGTCGCCGCCGGGGGGCATGTCCTGGCTCGAATCATGCATGCGACTGGGTGGTTATTTTTGCGGTATCGCCGAGTCGCGCTTGGCAAGATCGTGCAAGTGCGGCTGCAGTTTGTGACGCTGGGACGTGGGACGCAAATCTAACATCTCCGGATAGTGTTGCTCAAGCCAGCGACGCAGCACGATCGCGTCTTCTTCCGTGGGCGAGGCATAGGGACCACGGGTATGCAGGCTGGTGCGCAGAAATCCCGTCGCGCGAGCCGCATTGCGATCGTCAGCCGAATCGCTGAAGTTCCTGTCGCCAAATGCTTCCATCAGGAAGTCGTGCAGCATCACAATCTTTTTCCCGGCAACGTTCAGTGCAAGCCAATCCTGCCGGCTGAGCGATTGCCAGGCCGCCAGCACAACCCAAGGATTCCAGTACACCATCGCACTGCACGAACCGGTGACGCCATGCTGGCCGAGCTCGGCCCACAGGGATTCGCCCACAAATACGTTCACAAATGACGAGAGGGCCTGGCAGCCCTCGGGCGTGGCGGCCACGGTTCCGGCGTTGGCCTTGACCATGAGGTACTGAGAAATCGCCTCGTGAATCCGCCGGTGCTGATCGACAGTCAAGCACTTCTTTGCCCGTGTCGTCTCGTAAACCGACAGCGGAAGCCCGCCCGAAGCACGCGAGACTTCACGGAAAAACGGCAAGACTTCAGCGTCCTGCAGCGGGAGCCAGAAAGGCAGGGCTACTTGAATGGCGTCGGCGCCGGCTTTCGCGGCGATGGCGGCTCTCCGCGCGGCGCCGCGGGTTGAAGTCGCCGTGCAGCCGATCATTACGGGAGTGCGGTGCTCGTGACACGCCTCAACGGTCACCCGCGTGATCGTTTCAAACTCGTCGATTTCCAGGGCATAGAACTCGCCCGTCGTGCCGCCGGTGTAGATGCCGGGCACTTCGGCATCGCAGCAGCGGGTGATATCGGCGCGGTAGGTGGCTTCGTCGAATTCGTCGTGTGCGTTCCATGCGATTGGCAGCCCTGCCCAGGGCCCCTTGAACGTCCGCCTTGTCAACATTGACTGCTTCTCCACGGCTGGGGGGGCGAGCTCAATCATGCAGGCTCCGCGATCCCTTGATTCGACTGGATTCTTATTAAATCAGTTTTATTAGATTCCTGGCGCCGACGCAAGCGTCCATCGCCGAGTTTTTAGAAAGGGAAAGATTCTGAAGAAAACAGTTGCAATGCCGAGTTTATGTCGGTAAACTGCGGAAGTGGCAGGGTGCTGCCGCGATTTTCCTTCGGGTGATTAGCAAGTGATCAGTTTTCTACAACTTCTAATAAATCAGATTTATTAACCAATGACCTCAACCGCCTCCCCTCGCTACCGTGCGGACGAATTGGCCGACAAGATTCGCCATCGCTTGATCGACGACAAGTGGTCGGAAGGCGATTTCTTCATGACGCATGCTCAACTTGCGCAAGAGTACGGTGTCTCGCTCAGCACGACGCGCGAAGCCGTTAGTCGCTTGCAAGAGCTAGGCGTGCTGGAAGGCCGCAAGAGGAAGGGCCTGATCGTTCGCCGCTCGAGTCCCGTGGAGCTGCTCTCGCGAAGTATTCCTGCCATGGCGAACTCCGAGAAGGACATCCATGAGTTGGCCCGGCTCCGCTATGTGCTGGAGGTCGGGGCGATCGAGCTGGCGGTTATCAATGCCACCGACGTACAGATCGAGCGGTTGGACCAGTTGGCCAACGAGTTTGAGCAGGCCGTGAACGATCGCGTGGGCTTGGTTCGAGAGAACGAGATCGAGCTCGCATTCCACGGCGTCATCCTGCAAATGACGCATTCGCCGTTGATCGCCGGCATGCAGCAGGTGCTGGCAACCTTCTTTTCGCGCGACCCGGTCGAGGCCGATCAGCAGACGGTTTGGCAGCATCACGCGATCGCGGCGGCGATCCGCGGGCGCGATATCGAGCGCGCTCGCGTCATGATCCGGCTCCACTTCGAGGGCGATCAAAACATTGTTCGCCGGTCGCCCGTGGACGGCCAGACGGGAAAAGACCAATCAAAGTCCGCGAAATAGCCAGCGCGAAGAAAACCATCGGCGCAAGCAGCAGTTCACGCGAAGTTTCACTTTCCAAGCAAAGCACTAGGAGATTCAGGTCCCATGCTAAAGCACGGCACATTGGCAATTGCCCTGGCAATGGGATTGCTTGCCCAGGGTGCGCGAGCGGCGACGCTGGAGGACAACTTCAACGATGGCACCTTGACCGATTGGCCCAGCCCCAACGTCAACGGCGCCTCGCTGAGCAATCCCGGCACGAACGGCAACCCAGGTGGTTACCTGTTGGCGTTTCGCGACGTGGGAAACCCCGGCCACTATCTCAGCACAAAGTATAGCGGCGATTGGGGCGCGATGATCGGCTCCCCCGGCATCGTCGTCTCCTACGACTTGCGAGTCGAAGACACGGGGAATATCGAGACGCTTCGATTCGAGATCAGCAATGCCTCGTTCAGCGATATTTGGCGAAGGGATTTTTTCTCGATATTCCACGGCGAGCCGTTCCCGTTCGTCGATAGCAACGACGGTTGGGTTCACATTAGTTACCCAATCGACGTCAACTGGACCGACGAAGAGGCGATGAACGCCGGTTGGGTTCGCGTTTTCGAGAGCGGGACGCCCAAGTCGTTTGTCGACGTCCTTAAGAACGTTCATGGCCCCTTGACCGGCATCACGCATGCCGGCAATCAGTTTGTCGGCGAGGGGCGAACGATGTCGGTCGGAATCGACAATTTCAAGATCGAACCCGCCGTGCCGACGGCCATGCCCGACGTGAACATGGACGGGTTCGTCAATATCTTCGACATCAATCTCGTTTCCGCGAATTGGGGCGGTTCGGGCCCAGACGGAGACGCCAACAAGGACGGCACGGTGAACATCTTTGACATCAACCTGATCTCAGCCAATTGGGATCCAACGGCCGTGCCTGTGCCCGAGCCATCGACGATTGTCTTGTTGGGGCTAGCGGCCGCTGGACTGTTCGGCCAGCGTTCGTTGGCGCGGCGCCGTCCGCCTAGCGCGTAACTGATCGATTGAAAGTGTCCATCATCTCGGGGATTTTTCGTTCCGACCTTGACTAGCAGAAAAAAGGAGAACGCTCATGACAAAGTACGGTGCGTTGGCCATCGCGTTATCAATGGGCATCATGGCCCCAGGTGCCTTCGCGGCGCCGCTCTTCGACGATTTCAATGATGGGACGCTGGCCGGTTGGCCCAGCCCAAACGTGGGAGCGGCGACATTAAGTAATCCCGGGGCGGGTGGCAATCTCGGCGGATATGTGCAGGCGTTCCGAGACGTGGGGAATCCTTCGCACTATCTCAGCACCAAATACACGGGCGATTGGGGCGCATTGGTCGGCGGCACGGAATTGCTCGTTTCGGTTGATCTGCGAGTTGAGGACGCGGGGAATATCGAGACCCTGCGGTTTGAGATTAGCAATCCCACGTTCAGCGATATTTGGAGAAGGGATATTTTCTCTGGCGTGGCGCCCTTTCCATTCATCGAAAGCGGCGACAGCTGGGTAACCATCAACTATCCGATCAACGTCAACTGGACGGACGCGGAAGCCAACGCCGCCGGATGGACGCGCGTCTTTCCAAGCGGCACGCCCAAATCGTTCTCCCAGGTGTTGCACGACGTGAGTGGTAACTTGACGGGCTTCACACAACGCCGGCAACCAGTTTGTCGGCGGAGGTCGAACGAACGCCGTCGGGCTGGATAACTTCCGAGTAGCCGCCGTGCCCGAGCCGGGCTCAATTTCCCTGCTGGTCGTGGGCGCCGCACTGGTGCTCGCTCCAGGAATCAAGCGACACATGGTTCGACGCCGAAATGGCAAGCGATTGGCGACCGAGATCGAGAAGTAAGTGCCGGGGCGAACATTGCTCGATCGCGGGAAATAGTAAGCGTAACTTCAAATCGCGCCCGCTGGGCGCCGTATTTCCAGACGACGGCCCCAGCGGGTGCGAACCTGCGATGCGTTGCGGAGTGTCGAAAGTGAACGTGGTACAGAAGATTGCTTTTCCTGCTCGAGAGCCGCTTGGTGCCAGCGCCATTCACATGCGGTCTGTTTGCATGCGGCGAGCGTTCACGCTAGTTGAATTGCTCGTTGTCATCGCCATCATCGGCGTGTTGATTGGGCTGCTCTTGCCGGCGGTGCAGGCGGCGCGCGAATCGGCCCGCCGCACGAATTGCTCGAACAACCTCAAGCAAGTTGGATTGGCGGCGCTTAACTACGAGACGGCGCAAGGGGTGTTTCCCACCGGCATCAACATGTGGAACCCCAACTCGTGCTCGTCGCCGCAACCCGCACTTCCACCGCGGTACGAGGGCTGGAGTTGGAGCACGTTCATCTTGCCGTACATGGAGCAGACGGGTATTCACGGATTGATCGCGTTCGACGCCAACGGCTACAACGGCGCGTCGTCGTTTCCCGCCACGGGAAAGTTCATTCAAGGGTACGTCTGCCCGTCCGATCCGCTCGGAAATCGCCTGGTCTGGACCGACAGCGGCAAACAGAACGGACAACATCCCGACGAAGACGCCGCAGCGACCAACTACGTGGGCGTCGCGGACAGCGTCGACTTCTCGTGCGATGGGACCTGGCCCAAGGTTGACGGCAACGGCATGCTCTTTCAGCGCTCTCAGATCGGGATGAGGAACGTCAGCGACGGAACCAGCAACACGCTGTTGGTCGGTGAAGCCATTAACGGCGTGCCCGGCACCACGGCCTTCGGAAAGGACGGTCAGTATTTGGGGTACTTCTGGGCGACCTGGAACGTGGGCGACACGCACAACGGAATCAACTTTCCTTTGCGTCCTGGATGGAGCTTTACATTCTTGGCCAACGACGCGGGCTTTGGCAGCTATCATCCCAACGGCTGCCTGTTTCTGAATGTCGATGGAAGCGTCCACTTCCTATCGCAGAACATCCCTGCGGTTGTCTTGGCCGCCTTGACTACTCGCAACGGAAGCGAGACGGTCGCGGAGTCTCCCTTCTAGTATGAAGAGCGCACCGCCCCACATCTTGGCATGGTGGCGTCCGCGGATGGCGGCGCTTGGCGCGACGTTGATCGTGCTTGCCGGCGCGCTGCACGGTTGCAATGCGCGCGGTGGACCAGACCGGGTCATTGTCTCTGGAAAAGTGTCCTATAACGGACAGCCCGTACACGAGGGACGCCTTCGATTCATTCCGCTGGCCGAGACGACCGGACCGGTTTCGATCGCGTTCATCAAGGACGGGAGCTATTCGACGGCGGACGCAGGGGGCGTACCGGTAGGACATCACCGGGCCGAGATCCTGGCCTACGATCCCGCGGAGTTGGCCAGCCGCCAGCCCGGCTTCGGACAGCCGGCGCCACGGCAGTTGTTGCCGGCCAAATACAACAAGAACTCGCAACTGTCAGTTGAGATCGCGGCGGGCGGCAAGCAACTCGTTCACGATTTCGACTTAGAGCGCTAAGGGATGTCATGATTCGGCGCGGCTCTCACGTATGGTTGATCGCCCTTGCACTGCTGGCGTTCTGTCGCGCCGTCGGGGCCCAGACCCTGTCGAGTGGACATCAGACCCTGGTCGATCGCGGCTTGCAGATCGAGGCGCTGGTGTTCACCTCGTTGACGGGCAATTTCAATCTTGGGCGTTGGAATGCCTCGAATTTTACGACGATCGATTTCGGAGGTGGTCAGCGTTATCCGTCGGCGTTTGTTCCGGTAGCGGCGCAGAGCATTCCCTGGAGCCGGCTGCTACCACCCAACGCGCAGGAGCAGTACCCCTTGGACCTGGTGGTGCCCCAGGAAGCTCCGTTTGTGCCCAATCTCGTTCGTTTGCAAATAGGCAACGAGCAGGACATCACCAATCCCGCCATTCTTGCGGCGATCGCGGCATCCACGACGTCACTACAGACGAAGTACCCGCAGGTCATGGTTCATACGACGCAGTCGGGCGGGCATCCCGCGGCCGATATCCGCAACTACATGCAGCAAATCCAGCCGGACTTGCTCATGTTCGACACGTATCCGTTCAATGGAAACCTGCTCGGCGGCAGCCCGAAGCTCTTCTACGAGCACATCGAAACCTATCGCAAGCTTGGGCTCGAAGGCGTCGACGGCACCGGAAACCAACCGATTCCAGTCGGAACTTATCTTCAGACCTTTACGTATCCGGGCGTCAACAATCACGCCGTTTCAGATTCCGAATCGCGGCTGAACAACTTCGCCGCGTGGGCTTTCGGTTGCAAGTTGGTGAATAGCTACATCTACGAGAAGAACCCGTTCAGCTCTGACGAGCAACCAGTCATGTTCACAGGGGCGGGCACCGGCAGTCCTACGGCGCTGTTCAACCAAATCGCCGAAACGAATCGGCAAAGCGCCAATCTGGGGCCGGCCCTCGTGCGACTGATCAGCACCGACGTGCGGATGGTCATGGGACAGCACAAGGGCGGCTTCATGAATCAATTCGACGTCCCCAACCCACAACCTAACGGCGTGCCGCAATGGACGACGGCGACGAGCACGGTTCCCTTTCTCACGGGGGTCACGGCCCAAAACCTTGGCAGTCTCAACGGCGGACTGCGCGGCGACGTTATCGTGGCCGGCTTCAAGCCGCTGGATGCCTCCTTTACCAACGCCGGACATGACAGTGACGCCTATTTCATGATCGTCAATGGCCTCAGCGATGAAAACGGAACGGCGGCAGCGACGCAGCAGCGCATTCGGCTCGACTTTGACTTTGGCACGAGCGGCATTGACAGCCTATTGCGTCTGAGCCGATTGACCGGTCAAGTCGAGGACGTGCCCTTGATATATGCCGGCGGGTCGCTCTATTCTCTGGACGTAATCCTCGACGGCGGCACGGGCGACTTGTTCAAGTTCGACGACGGAGGTCAGTTCGTCGTGCCGCCGCCGCTGCTGGGCGACGTGAACTTCGACGACGTAGTCAACATCTTCGATATCAATGTTGTCTCCAGTAGCTGGGGCACAGTGGGGCCGACAGGGGACGCCAATTTCGATGGCATTGTCAATATCTTCGACATCAACCTGGTTAGCGCCAATTGGACGGCGAGCGCCGGCGCCGCGGTTCCTGAGCCGGCGACATTGACCCTGTTGGGTACGGCGACGATCGCCATCGTTTTGCTCCATCGAAGTAAGCAAAGTCGTTCTCGCGCGACGGCGCTTCGATCGCCAAGTGGTTTCACGCTGGTCGAGTTGCTTGTCGTGATTGCCGTGATCGGTATTCTCATCGGCTTGCTGTTGCCGGCCGTGCAGGCGGCCCGCGAATCGGCACGACGAATCAACTGCACGAACCAGATGAAGCAGGTCGGCTTGGCGACCCACCAGATCCACGACGTCTACGGCGCGCTGCCGCCGTTGGTCGCGCCGAGCTATTACGAGAGGCTCAGTGCGACGAGCCCCTACACGCCGGACGCTAGCAAAGGCGCGCTGGGATTTACCGTCTTCAATTGGCTGCTTCCATACCTTGAACAGCAAGCGCTGTATACCGCGGCCAGATTCGATGTCAGCACGGCCGTTGTCCAGTCGCCCACTCCGCAGTTGTATGCGCAGATCGTCCCCACCTACGTTTGCCCCAGCGACCCCGCCTTGGAAGACGGCCGCGGCGGCACGATCTACGGGAACGCGACTCGCTGGGCCGTGAGCAGCTACGCGGCGAATTACCACGTTTTCGGCAACCCCAGCTACAATGTCACCAACATCTACGAGGGACTGATCCTGGCTCGGCGACACGAAGGAGCGGCCGTCATTCCCAATTCATTCCCCGATGGCACCTCGAATACCATCTGCTACGCCGAGCACTATGGCACGTGCGGGTCGATGGGCGATCCGAATGCCAAGGGCACGCTCGGCAATCTTTGGTCCGATTCCAGCTCGGGCTGGAGGCCGGTGTTTTGTATTACCAATCCAAGTCGTGTCGCGCAAGTGGCGGGATACATCCCGTGTGCCAAGTTCCAGATTTCGCCCGACTGGTTCCGCGACTGCGATCACACGCGGACGCAAACCATGCACCCCGGTGGCATGCAGGTCGCTCTGGGGGACGGAAGCGTGCGCACGGTGGGGATTCACGTCGACGAGAAAGTCTGGGCCACGGCTTGCGACCCGCGCGACGGCGCTCCGTTTGATTGGCCGTAAGTCGCAGTCGGCCGTCGGCCGGTGGTCGAGCATTGTCGGAGCATTGCATGTAGGTTGGAGCGCGTCATCATGCTCTAGGGCATAATGGCGTTACGATTCGCACGTCGGAATGAAGCACATGTGGAGCACTTCGATTTCCGCGCCGCTGACTCCGGCATTCCCTCGAGAAGAGTACGAGCAACGGACTTTGCGAGTCCGCGCGGAAATGGCTGCACGCGGATTGGATCTGCACGTATGCCACAACCTGGCGAACATTTGCTATCTGACGGGATTTCAAACCCTCGGCTCCTACGGATATGGTCACTACGCCGCGATCGTTCCGCGCGAGGGAAGCCCGGTCCTGTTCGTATCCGATTTCGAGAGTCATAACGCCCGACTGTATGCCTGGATCGATCGCCTGGCGACGTACCCAGTCGCGGACACGCGCGAGCGGCCACTCGATACATTGGCGGTTTGCTTGCAAGAAATGGGCCTTCGCAGTCGCCGCATCGGCTTTGAGCCGGGGCACTACAGTTTGACCGTCGAAGAATGGCGCCGGATGCGAGAACTATTGCCGGACATCGCGTTCGTCGGCGCGTTGGACCTGGTCGACCAGGTAAAACAAATCAAGTCGCCGGCCGAAGTCGATATACTGCGGCGAGCCGCCAGCCTTACGACGGCCGGATTGCGGGCGGCCCGCGAAGTTGCCCGCGAAGGCTGCGACGACAATGCACTCGCGGCCGCCATGTATCAGGCCGTGGTTAGCCGGGGCGGAGAGTATTTCAGCCTGCAACCCATCGTGACCGCGGGGGCGCGATCGGGTATTCCGCATTCGACGTTTCGACGCGCCGCCTTGCAATCCGGCGACCCCGTGTTCTTGGAGCTCTCCGCCTGTGTGGATCGCTATTCGGCGCCCGCCATGCGGACGCTTTGTATTGGCCCGCCGAGCGATCCAGTGCGAAATGCAGCGGACGCCTGCCGTGTCACCATCGAGGCCCTAATGTCCGCAATCGGTCCCGGCCGTGTCGCTCGCGATGTGGCACAAGAGGCTTCGCGCGTGCTGCGCTCCACGGGCGTCGATTTACTGTGGCATGGCTTTTACGGCTATTCGGTGGGACTGACATTTCCGCCGATGTGTTCCGATTGCGTGACCGATGTGGCAATCGCCGAATCCTCGTCGCTGATCTTGGAGCCTGGCATGGTCTTTCATTGCAGCATTTCACTGCGCAAGGTCGGCGAATTTGGCGTTGCGTGCGGCGATACCATGCTCATTACTAGCAGTGGCTGTGAAGTATTAACCCAGTCGCCACGCGAGTTGGCCGTATGCTAAAAAAGCGCCCCATTTTGTGGATGATGCAAAAGGCTTGGAGACTGCAAGTGGACAATCAGCTTTGCCGAACTGTTGCGTCGACCTCACGACGAATCTGCCCAGGCCGTCGCGTTCTCTACTGTGTCGCGATTACCGTCATTGCGGCCAGGGCGGCGCCGTCGAAGTCGGCGGAAGTTTCAGCCGTCGATTCCTCCTCAAAGCAGGTCTACCATTCACCGCAAAAGGAAGGATACACCTGCTGGACGAGCACCTGGCTGATGCCGGACGATAGCGTCATGGTGGCGTTCACTCAGGCGACTGGCCCAGTGAAAAACCGACCGCGGACGGACCAGCGCGTGCTTGCAATGCTCGATTGGCCTCCCGGCGCAAGAGCTGGCGAGGGAGGGCAAGCGGGCTACGACATGAACGGATCCGAAATGAGCACGGTCTATTTACGCCTGACCGAAGGGGGGAGCAAGTGCGAGAAGGTCGCCGAAAACCCCCTCCGCTCCTGCATGAACGGCGTCGTTCATGCGCACGCGGCTTTGCCCGATGGCAGCATCGTTCGCGCCGTATGGGGACAATATCTCCCATTCGATGACGGGCCGAAGACAGGCTATCTCCAGCGGTCTAAGGATGGGGCAAAGTCGTGGGGACCGCCCGAGGTGCTGCTCGATCAGAAGACGTTCACCACCTGGCCCACGCGATTGCGTCAGTTGCGAGATGGTCGCTGGATCGTGAGCGGCGGTCTTTCGCACGCGCCCTCTGATACCACGACTCGTACGCAGCATTTTGTCCGCGGAGTCTCGGAACCGCTGCTGATGATTTCAGAAGACGGCAAACGAGAGAAATGGAGTCCGCCGATTCGGGCCATCCCCGACGAACTCCGTGCCAACTGGAGTGGCGAAGAGTGCGACTTTGCCGAGTTGTCCAACGGCGATTTGCTCGGCGTCTTTCGCACCTTGGACCCCACGCAAGGGTCGGATCAGGAAGTGTATTGGCAAGGGTTACTGCGGAAAAACGGCGCGAGCTGGACGCCGATTGCCGAGGAGTTCAAGCCCGTCCCGTTTAAAGTCCACGGACACCCGAATCTGTTGTCAACCGCCGAGGGCGCGGTTCTGCACTTTGCTCCCGAGGGCGTTCAAGCAACTGCCGATGGAGGTCGGACCTGGCGAGCTGTGCAAATGGCGGACGACGGAAAGTCGCCGCTCGCGGGCGTTCGTTATTACCCCACGGCCGTACAAGCTCGCGACGGCAATGTTTTCGTGTTTTCACACGTTGGAGCCGACGACCCCTTTGACGGCAGCGTCGACCAGAGCGTTTCCATGACTCGATTCAAGCCCATTGTGAAATAGGAGCTTGGCGCGCCCAAAAAGCTACTTCGTCCTCAAACCGCCGCCCTTTGCGGGAGAGGGTAGCGTGGGTGGATTTGAAAGGCGGCATTGGATTTGGGGCGCTACTTGCACGTTTGGAAGCCGTTCGATTTGTGTACCTTTGAGAACTTTCGGAGCCGACATGACCAACGACGTCCTGATCATCGTGGGCGATGCCGTGGAAACGGTCGACACGCTGTACCCCTACTATCGGTTGCAGGAAGACGGCTTCCGCCCCGTCGTCGCGGCGCCCGAACAGCGAAACTACCAAATGGTGATGCACGAAGTGCGGCCCGGCTGGACGATCACGCGGGAATGGGAGGGCTACACGATCCACGCGGACGTCGCATTCAAGGACGTCGTTCCGGAATCGTACGCGGGCATATTCTTCAGCGGCGGGCGTGCGCCGGAGTACATTCGCTACGACGAGGATTTGTTGAGAATCACGCGGCACTTCTTCGCCGCCGATAAACCGATCTGCTGTGTCTGCCATGGCGTTGAAATTCCGGCCTATGCCGACTGCGTGCGCGGCCGGCGCATGGCGACGGTTGCCAAGTGCCGTTTCGATCTCGAAGTGTGCGGCGGCATCTATGTCGACGCTCCGTGTGTCGTCGATCGCAACCTGGTCAGCGGCCGCACCTTCCACGATCATGGACGATATGTCGGCAAGTGGATCGAGCTGCTTTGTGAAGCTCGCAAGAATCGGTTAGCCTTGACTGAATCGCTCGCAAACTCTGCCTAAGGGAGGCCACTGATGAACCGAGGAGCTACGCGACGGCAGTTTCTCAAGCACTCGACCGAGACGGCTGCCGCGATCGTGGCCACCTCGGCGCTGCGCGCCGTCCACACTTCCGGCGCCCAGGCGCCTGCCACCGTGCGATTGGCAATCATCGGTTGTGGCGGCATCATGGGACTACACGTCAAGGGCCTGGTTGAGCGACGCGAGGCGGTTTCGATAGCGTGGCTTTGCGACGTCGATCCGCGGCAAATCGAACGGCTCGCCGGAATGATGTCCGGATTTCAATCCGCTCCGGCGAAACGGGCTGCACGCTACGAGGACGTGTTGGACGACAAGGACGTCGACGCCTGCATCATCGCCACGCCGCACCATTGGCACGCCCCGATCGCGCTGGCCGCAATGGGGCAGGGCAAGGACGTTTACATCGAGAAACCGATTTCGCACACGTTCAACGAAGGGCGTCGGATTATCGAGGCCGCTCGAAAGCACGGTCGCGTCGTCCAGCAGGGCAGCCAAATGCGCAGCAGCCCTGTCACCGCCAAGGCAGGGCAACTGCTCAAAGACGGGATCATTGGAAAGGTGAAAGTCGCCCGCGCTTGGACGGCCGAAACCCGCGATGAGGTCAAGCCAGTGCCCGATGGCGAGCCGCCGGCCGGAGTGGACTACGATCGCTGGTTGGGGCCCGCCCCCAAGCGGCCTTTCAATCCTCTGCGTTTTCACGGAACGTGGCGTATGTTTAGCGATTACGGCAACGGTGAGATCGGCGACGACGGCATTCACGACCTGGACATGGCGGCCTGGGGCCTGGGCATCGACACGCTCCCCAAGCAAATCACGGCTCGTGGCGGCCGGATGATGCTCAAGGACCATGTCAGCGAGTACCCCGATAATCTCAATGTCACGTATGAGTATCCCGATGGTCGACTATTGGTGTACGAAAACTATCCGTTCACGGCCTATGGCATGCATGGGTTTGACAACGGCAACGTGTTCTACGGAACGGAAGGCTACATGATCTTTTCGCGCCGTGGAGCATTCAGCGTCTTCCTCGGACCCAAGGGAAAGCCCGGCCCCACCGAAGGCAAAGAGATTCGTGGTCAGACAGGTTATCCGGAACACATGGCCAACTTTCTCGACGCCGTGCGGCATCGTACACCAACACGCGCGGCGGCGGAAATCGCCCATCGCAGTTGCGCATTGGTCCATCTCGCAAACATCGCCTATCTCACGCGCGGTCGGTTGGACCTTGATCCACAGGCCGAGCAGTTCATCGATTGCCAACAAGCCAACGCGCTGTTGACGAAGTCCTACCGAAAACCCTACGGCCTGCCAGAAGTCATTTAGAGCAAGTTCATCGTAAGCGAATTGAAATCTCGTCTCGAGGTTCCACTAAGAGCGACTGCCGGAGCGCGGTTACCATTCAGCTCGTCCGACCGATCATCACCGAACAGACATCCAACTTGCCCTTCGTCGTCGACCGCGATTTGCAGATAGGCGCTCGTCGTGACGAGGCTCGAATGTCCAGCGGCCGCACGGACCTCGGCCACGTCATCGCAGCGCAGCCCGCCGATCTCGCTGGCTCGCATCCCACAGCAACAGGCGAGTCGAAAGATCATCAAATTCAGCCGCGCGCTTTAGGATCGCCGCGATCGCTCGCGCAGGTCGGCCAATACACAGGCCAGCTCACGCCGCGTAAGAATCTTCGTCGGCTCGATCCGCCGAGTCGAAAAGGTCTGCATGGAAAACCATCTACGGTGGGAGGAATTCAGGACGTCCGGTCCAAAAAGTATGTTTGGCGTTTTTCGAGATCGCCGGAGTACCAAATCGTTCGGATAGCAGAATCGCGACGAGTCGTTTCGCGTGTACCACAAAATGATCTAAGCACTCGACCTGGGTCGATTGAATCCAGCGTTCAATGAAGGCGTTCGTATTGGATGAAAATGGGGTCAGTCGACGTGGCTTCAGTTCGTGCTTTTGAGCGTCGCATCGAAGTCCTTGCCAAACTTCGTGTCGGCGTCATGGAACACGAGGGTTGCCGACAATTCGTTGCTCTGCACATGCTCACCGAAGTCTTCGGCTTGCTGGCAAACCCAAGTCTTATCCGGATGCGCGGTGCAGGTCGAAGTCCACACCCGCCGTGTTCCCACGTGCAGAAACGCCAGCACGTAGAAGTCTGGCAAACCCTTGCGCGTCCAAACGCGCTTGCAGAAAAAGTCGCACTGCCACAAACTATCGGCATGCGGGTGTAGCCCCAGCCGGTCTCGCGGGCGACCTTCAGGATCAGCTCGTGCAGCGCGAGGGGCTTTTTCGGCCGACCGATCGGCTTGGGTTTGTCGTTCCTCGTGGCCTTGGCCTCTCGGACCCAACGCAGGAAGGTGGGATAGCTGACGATGGTAATCATCTCACGTAGGGCCAATCCCAGCGGTTGTCCCAGCTTCAGCAATTGCCGCCGTTCCTGGGGTGTGACAACCAACCGCTTAGGCAAGCGGCCTCGCAGCATGCGGTTCTCGGCCTCGAGGAACTGCACGTACTTGGCCAGTCGTCGTTCGGTGGCCGCGGCCAGAACAACCAACGGCGATTGGAACATCCGTGTCATGAGCGTCCGTCCGTCAAAGTCTTGAGGCGACAGGAGATGACGACGTTTATGTACACCGGGGACGCGGGTTTGCAAGCCGCGCAAGGCACAAAACCTCGCACTCTTATTTCGCGAACCGGAATGCCGACTCGGGGCCGTCGCTACCCCGGCTGAGTCGGTCGAACTTCGCGCTCGAAAGCGCCGAGTTCAAATCGTTCCGGCGCCCGAAAACAGACTCTCGCCGACGACTCTCTGCGAATTCTGCTCGAGACCGTCCTTTCCAGGGAGGACGCGGGCGTTGTTCATGCGTCGGGGTCAGGGGCGGGGGCGGGGGACAGGGAATGCAGTTTAGCCGCGGCACACGCCGCGAGCGCGAAAGTGTAGGGTAGACAATTTTGAAACGCATTGTCTTGGACCCTCCCCCAGCCCCGGAGGGGCGCAGGCATGTAGCCGTCGTCGTAAGACCACGGTGTTCTTGGCACAGAAATTCGTCGTCAGCCGCGTAGCGGCGACGGCGCGGCGCGGTTTTGACGTCGCCGCTCTGCGGCTGTCGACGTCCCGGAGCGCCCGAGTCCGCGGTCTTACGACGACGGGTACATGACTTGACCGCTTCGCGGCCTTGGTCGCGTCGTTGAACCCGTTGAACGATTCGCCGATCATAAACCTCTTGTCGGCATGAAATTAAGTAGCGATTTCGGGCGGTCATTTCCGGTGGCCATTTTTGATGATTGCCCATCAGCCGCTCGACACGTAGAGTTAGAGCAGCTCCCGCTGCGCGTCCAGCGCATCGACCCAGCGCAACGACTCTGCCTGGTCTTCATGGCGCGGTCAGGAGACCACGCCATAACACAGTCAGATGACAACATTCACGAGCTCGGTCCCCAACGCGGAAGCACGCGAGCAAACTCAGGTTGAAACGGACTTTTGGCGCGGCAACCCCCCTGTTTTGGATCAGGAAAACGCCGCAACAAATGCAACAAATGCAACAATTCGCGCGTCGGACCACCACTCAAAGGCACCTAACTCTACGACTCAGCCGTCATTCCCGCGCAGGCGGGAATCCAGTACTCCGCAAGTCGGCCATGCACCACTAGATTTACCACTTCCGAACAGAGGTCTCTTTCGCAACCACTTTCCCCGAGTCCGTGGATTCCCGCCTGCGCGGGAATGACGGCGTGTCGGAAGGTTGA